>OGNG01000098.1_pt1 | contig 64875 bp, 70 predicted proteins | sample 1573431 | NCBI WGS metagenome assembly OGNG01 (sample SAMEA2581927, study PRJEB24529) | metagenome | biome: Human gut stool | place: China | collected 2011
ACCGGCGCGGCCCGCCCGATGAGCACCCCGCGCTCGCGCGAGGTACTGTGAGCGCGCGCCCGCGTAATAGCGGGTCCAACAGCGCAAAAGTTTGCTAGTTTTTGAATCAAAAAATCCACTTCCGGCGGCTGGCCGGGAAAAAGGTGGGTGGGGATTAAAAATTAAATGATGCCAAAAACAAGAGGGATTTTTCACAATAATTTATCCATGAATTTGTTGAAATTTTACAAATTGCGGAAGTATGTTTGTATAAAGTGACGGAGAAAAAAAGTTGTATTTTTGATATAATATACTATACAGAGGAACACATTAAGGAGAAGGGGCGTTGACAATGAATGCAATCGAACTGTCGAAGAATATCATTGCCTATGCTGCAATGAATGGATACCAAGTAACAAACCTGAAACTTCAAAAGACACTGTACTATGTACAGGGATACTATTTGGCGCGATTTGGAAAGCCACTTTTTGCTGATGAAATCGTAAACTGGGCTTATGGTCCAGTTGTGCCAGAGGCATATTTTAAGTTTTGCTCTTATGGTGCGGCACCGATTGAAGCGGAGGACATTCCAAACTATTTTGCGGGCTTGGGCTATGGAGAGTCTGGCTATATCTGCAAGGTGGTGAATGCTTGCCTATGCCGCACTGCAAGGCGGCTGGTGGAAAAAACTCATACGGAAGACCCGTGGTTGAACACATTCCGCAACCAGACGATTGATGTAATGAGCATCCGGGACTTCTTTAGCAAAAATGACCCACTCGGAATCAAGTAAGAGGATGAGATATGCCGAATAAAATTGTCGAAGATAAAATGACGAAACTTGTTGGACTTTTAGGCGACATGGCTGAAAAGGGATGCGTCGATGAGCTTGACTCTGGCCCAACAACTGACTTTGCCAAAGAGTGCTGGGAAAAGTTTTGCGACATATATGACAACCCGGATTTTCGGCATTCGTATTATACGATTTCATCCAGTCTGGAAAAGTATGATCCGGCGCAGCGAGACTCGCTACCAGTTTACTTGAGCAGTGCGATTGATTACGCGAAGACTCAAAATAGTGATGAATCTCGCAGAATAGCAAAATCTGTGCAAAAGCTGCTGGACCATGTAGAACTTGAGTGCCTTCGGATAAACCGAATGGACCAAGTGAAGCGAGATGCAGACCGAGCAGAAAGCATACAAAGTGAAGCTATAAAGCTGAATAAGACAACAGAGGAAACGGGAAAAAGGCTTGACGAGCGAGTAAATGGATTCCACGAGCAGTCTATCACGATTCTCGGTATTTTCTCCGCTGTGGTTATAGGCTTTATGTCGGGGCTTTCAATGTTCACAGCTGGCTTTAATCAGTTAAGCGAAGTTAATGTTTACATCATTACGTTTTACTCGGTAATCGTAGGAACTATCCTGTTCGACATTCTCTTTATGCTGATTTTCTTTATTGCAAAAATATCTGGACATTCAGTTGCGAGAGAAGCTAAAGAAAGCAAGTGGTGGATAGTATCGACATGGAGAAGATACCCATATGTTTACTGTTTCCACTTCTTTGCGCTTGTAGTTCTGGGCGTGACATTTTTCTTGAAACCAAAGGTGTAAACCAAAAGATGATACTCCATGATACCGATTTTGTGGTATAATTGGTACAGTGGATTTTAGACGAAGCCCTGCGGCAGCGATGCCGTGGGGCTTTTTTCATACCTATGTGCCGGTGGCGGTACAGAATAGATGCTCTGTCGGGTTTGCCCGGCGGGGCATTTTTTGTTGGAGGAACAGGATGCCAAGGCGGAGCGACAAAAGAGATGCCGCCCGCGAGGCGTATTTGAGCCGACGGCGGGACGGCGAGGAAGTAAACCTGCAAAGGTTGGCAGAGGAGCTGGGAGTTAAGTACGATACCCTGCGCCGCTGGAAGTCTGCCGACAAGTGGGATGAGGCGCAGCCGCCGCCCAAGCGGACGAGGGGCGGGCAGCCCAAGAACAAAAACGCTGTGGGCAACACCGGCGGCGCACCGCCCCGAAACCAGAATGCACGGACGCATGGCGGCTATTCCGCGGTCTTCTTTGACCAGTTGACGGACGATGAGCTGTTCATCATGGAGAAAACTCCGAAGTCTGCAGTCAAGGCGCTGCAGGAAGAGCTGGGGCTTTTGAAGGTTCAGGAAAAGAGGATACTCGACCAAATCATTTTGTTAGAGGACTCTGACCCGGAGGAACTGTACACCAGCACGTTGCTGGATATGCGGGTCCCCGGCAAAGTCGAGGGCGAGAAGCGGGACGGCGCACAGCAGAACATGGGAATGTACTCCAAGGAGTCAGCATTTACCCGCAAGATGCACCTTCAGGAAGCGCTGAATAAAATCCAAGGCCGCATTGCGACTGTCATCGGAAAGATTCAGCAGGCAGAGGAAAACGAAGCCCGCATAAAGCTGGAACGGGAGAGGCTGGAGCTGCTGAGACTCCGAGCGACCGGCAGAGTTGAGGTCGAAGATGACGATGAGGAGGGCGCGGACGATGACTCTTTACACAAGTGAGGTCGTGGCCCAGCACCTCGATGTGACCGAGCGGCGGGTGCGGCAGCTTCGGGACGAAGGTATTATCAGGGAAAAGCGCCCGGGTCTGTATAACCTTGTGGACGCGATGACTCGGTACATCAAGTATGTAAATGCGGGCAGTAAGGTGGATTTGAACGACGAGAGAGCCAAGCTGACCAAGGTGAAGCGGGAGGCGGCGGAGATGGAGAATCGGGTGCGGAAGGCGGAGCTGATGGAAGTAGGCGATGTAGAAAAAGCCTACTCCACAGTGATGATGAATTTTCGCTCCCGCATCCTTGCCCTGCCGCAAAAGCTGGCTCCTGCGGTGGCGTCGATGGAAGGCGACCAGCAGCAGATACAAGACCTTATCCAAGCAGAGCTGGAAGAGGCTCTGGAAACTCTGAGCCATGTCGAAGAGGCAGTGGCCGAGTCGGAGGCTGAAACGGATGAAAAGGAAAAAGCGGCGGACGCGGAATAAAAATCCGTGTGCTGGTTGTAGCTGGGGCTATGTCCTGAACGAAGAGCAGGTCTATTGCCTTATGCCGAGGTGTGTTAGAGGTGAGCGAAAAGAAGCGGAAGATGATCGATGTGGACCCGGCGGTGGTGGAAATGTTCGCACGGGTTCTGCAGAAGCTGAAACCGCCGCCGAAGCTGACAATCAGTGAGTGGGCGGACCGGTTTCGGCAAATGTCACCGGAGGCCAGCGCAGGCACAGGGCGATGGCACACCGACAATGCACCATACCAGCGCGAGATCATGGACGCTATCGGCAATCCCCATGTTCGCATGGTGGTGTTCAAATCCTCCTCGCAGGTGGGCAAGACGGAAGTGCTGCTGAATGTTCTGGGGTACTACATCGACTATAACCCGGCTCCGATCTTGGTGTTGCAGCCGACAGTGGAGATGGGGCAGACCTTTTCCAAAGACCGCCTTGCGCCCATGATTCGAGATACCGCTGTTCTGAGAAAAAAGATGGACGCCAAGAGCCGCTTTTCCGGAAACACCATCATGCAGAAGACGTTTCCCGGCGGTCATGTGACCATCGTTGGAGCAAACTCCCCGGCAGGCTTGGCGAGCCGCCCCATCAAAATCGTTCTAGCCGACGAGGTGGACCGCTACCCGGTATCGGCGGGAACGGAGGGCGACCCGCTGAATCTTGCACAGACGCGCCAGACGACATTCTGGGACAAGAAAACGGTGCTGGTCTCCACACCGACCATCAAGGGAAGCAGCCGCATCGAAAAGTCGTGGCTGGAAAGCACGATGGAAGAGTGGACTGTACCCTGCCCGGAATGCGGTGAGTACCAACCGATGGTCTGGGCAAATGTGGTTTTTGACCGAGAACGCTGGCCGAGAGGCGGTGTGCAGTATCGGTGCGAATCCTGCGGCTGCATCGCTGGTGAATACCGGTGGAAGGCACAGGGAAGAAAGGGACGGTACGCCGCCCTGCACCCGGAGCGGGAAGTCCGGGGATTTCACCTCAACGTCTTGGCTTCATCTTTCTGCGCATGGGCCGGCATCGTGACGGAGTTCCTTTCCGCCAAGGAAGCGCTGGACCACGGAAACCCGGAGCTGATGAAGGTCTGGGTCAATACGAAGCTGGGTGAGACGTGGGAGGAACGCGGCGAAACCGCCGACGATATGGCCCTGCTGGCCCGCCGCGAGATGTACACGGCGACCGTTCCGGCACAAGTGCTGGTGCTCACCTGCGGCATCGACGTCCAGGATGACCGCTTTGAACTGGAACTGGTAGGCTGGGGCGTCGGAAAGGAAAGCTGGGGCATCCGGTATCAAAAGATATACGGCGACCCGCTAAAGCCGCAAATCTGGGAAGACCTCGACAAGTTTCTGCAAACGCGCTGGCGTAGAGAAGACGGCGTGGTGCTGGATATTCTGGCAGCGGCAATGGATACCGGTGGCCATCACACGGATTCCGTGTACCGTTTCTGCCTCGACCGGTTTTACCGCCATGTCTACGCCATCAAAGGCCGTGGCGGCACGGAGACGCCGTTCGTCTCGAAGCCCAGCACTGGCAACCGCGTCGGAGTTCCGCTGTACACCATTGGTGTTGACAACGGCAAGACGATGGTATACCAGCGCCTGAACGTGCAGACGGAAGGGCCGAACTACTGCCACTTCCCGTTGAATGAAGCGGCGGGCTATGACGAGGTTTACTTCAAGGGCCTGACCGCAGAGAAACAGGTCGTCCGGTGGAAGAAGGGGCGGCCCACGACGGCATGGGAGCTGAAAGACCCCAATTACCACCGAAACGAACCTCTGGACTGCCGGGATTATGCGCTGGCCGCACTGGAAATCGCAAACCCTGTGTTGGAAAACCCGGAGGAAGAAACAGAAATGCAGGCGACTCAGCGTCCAGCAGGACGCCGAATCGTATCGGGAGGTATCGGATAAATGGCAGGCATCACAAAAGAGCAGGCGGAAGCCAAGCTGCAAACGTGGATGGAGGCAGAGGAGAAGATCGCCAGCGGGCAGGGCTACTCCATCGGCGACCGCCGCCTGACCCGTGCCGACCTCTATACTGTCCGTGGCGAGATTGAATACTGGGACAACAAGGTAAAAGAGCTGGAAGTGGCAGAGCTGAGAGGACGAAACCGGATGTACCGCTTTGTACTGCGTGACATCTGACGGAGGGGCGATATGACAAAAATGAACCTCATAGACCGAGCGGTTGCTGCGGTCTCCCCGGAGCGAGGCCTGCGCCGCGCGGCGGCAAGGCAGGGTCTTGAGCTTATCAATTCCGGCTATGGAAACTATGGCGCTTCCACAACCAAGAAATCAATGCGCGGCTGGCAGTTCGCCGGTGGAGATGCAAAAAGCGACATCGAAGATAACCTCAAGACTCTGCGGGAGCGGAGTCGAGATGCTTACATGGGCGTCCCCATTGCAACCGGTGCGCTGAAAACCATGCGGACAAATGTGGTGGCGGGTGGCCTGACGCCTTCGCCGCAGATCGATGCGGATTTCTTGGGTATGACGCCTGAGCAGGCCAATGATTTGCAGATGCAGATTATCCGAGAGTTTTCACTGTGGGCAGATAGCCCGCTGTGCGATGCTGACCGGGTGGACAACTTCTACAAACTCCAGCAGCTTGCGTTTCTTGCCTACATGATGAATGGAGATGCGTTTGCTGTCCTGCCCATGAGACGCAATGTCGGCCAGCAATATGACCTGCGGGTGCAGCTCATTGAGGCTGACCGGGTGTGCAGCCCGGACGGAGATGACCGCTTGTTCCCCTGCATCGTGGACAACCATGTGGTTGACAGCATCGTGCAGGGAGTCGAGACCGACGAGACCGGTGCGGTGATTGCTTACTGGATCTGTAATCAACACCCGCTTTCGAGTATGACAGCGATGCCGGAGCCGATGAAGTGGAATCGCGTGGAAGCTTATGGTGCGACCACCGGGCGGCGGAATATCCTGCACATCATGAACCGGGAGCGCTCCGGACAGCGGCGCGGCGTCCCGATGCTTGCGCCGGTGTTGGAAGCTCTCAAGCAGTTGGGCAGATACACAGACGCAGAAATCACAGCGGCGGTCATCAGCGCGATGTTCACTGTGTTCATAACGAAAGACGCTCCATCCATAGGGCGTCCATTGGGCGAGGTGATCCCGTCCAATCAACAGATAGATGCAGAAGACAGGGGAACGATTGAGTTGGGGTCTGGTGCTATCATCGATCTCGACGCAGGCGAGAAGGTAGAATTTGCAGATCCCAAGCATCCCAATACCGGGTTTGATGCCTTCTCCACAGCTATTATCCGACAGATCGCGTCGGCGCTGGAAATCCCGAGCGAAGTCCTCATGAAGCAGTTTACGGCCAGCTACAGTGCAGCCCGTGGTGCGCTGAACGAGTTCTGGCGCACCTGCGATATGATGCGGAGCTGGTTCGTGGATGATTTCTGCCAGCCTATTTATGAAGAGTGGATAACGGAGGCCATTGCAACAGGCCGCATCAATGCGCCGGGCTTCTTTGAAGACCCGGCCATCAAGAAAGCTTATACTTCCTGCACTTGGAACGGACCCGCACGGACGAACTTAAATCCTGTGCAGGAGGTCGATGCAGCGGTGAAGCGTGTGGATGCAGGCTTCTCGACCGCAGATCAGGAGACCGCGACGATGAACGGCGGCAGCTATGCGATGAACATTCGCCAGCGGCTCATCGAAGCGAAAATGAAAAAGGAGGTGGACGACATTGCGAAAGGCGAAGAAGTACAGAATCGTCAATCAGGCGGCGACGCAGCCGCCCAAGGCAAAGAATGAGACGTTCTGGAAGTTCCGCAATCTGGCCGGTGATGACCAGAAGGCGGAGCTTCTTCTTTACGGTGACATCGCCGAGCGAAGCTGGTGGGAAGACACCGCGACTCCGCAGAGGTTTGCGAACGACTTGGCCGCTCTGGGCAATGTGAAGGAGATCACGGTCTACATTAACAGCGGCGGTGGCGATGTGTTCGCCGCGCAGACAATCGGCAATATGCTGGAGCGCAACGGCGCCACAGTGATTGCCCATATCGACGGCCTATGCGCCAGCGCGGCTACCATTGTTGCCTGCCATGCCGACAAGGTCGTGGCGGCGGCAGACGCCAGTTACATGGTACATCCGCCCAGCATGGGCGTGTGCGACTACCTCACCGCAGAGGATATGCGCAACTGCATCAAGGCGCTGGACGCTATCCGGGGCAATATCGTTACTCTCTACGCAAAAAAGACCGGAAAGACCGAAGACGAGTGCGGAGCATGGATGGATGAAACAAACTGGTGGACCGCCAGCGAGGCCAAGGAAAACGGCTTCATAGATGAGGTGGACGGCGAGGAAACGGACGCTGTGGTGGAAAACCGGAACGGCGTGCTATTCGTAAACAGCGTCAGCATGGGCCTGCCGTTTGATAAAGCTCCCAATTTTGTCAAAAGCCGCATGGGCGTAAAAACGCCCGGCGGCTTTTCTGATACCGCAAATAATCCGGGAATGACCGGAACACAGGAGGAAGAAGCAATGGAAATCAAAAACAAAGACGACCTGATGAAAGCGTACCCGGATATGGTCAATGAGATCAGAAAGGATGCTGCCGTTGACGCCATCAATCGGGAACGCGCCCGCATCCGGGATATTCAGGATATGACGCTGCCGGGCATGGAGAAGACCATGCAGGACGCTCTTTATGGCGAGCATCCGATGGACGCCACCGAGTACGCTAAGGAAGTCGCAAAGGCTGCCAAGGCGCAGGCACAGCGCCGCGTCAAGGACCTGCATGACGATGCCCAGACCGGTGGCGCAAACGATGTGACCGGCGGTATCGATGATTCGAAGACTGACATTTACATGGACGCCCTGCGGGCCGTCGGTAAGAAGAAGTAAGGAGGGACAGCTATGAGCATGAATCTGACGCCCGAGAAGTTTTCGTGCGAGCCGGAATATCTGCTGGCAGGCACGGACATTTGCGTTACTACGGCCATCAAGGCCGCCGCTGCTGACCTGAAGGCGGGTGCGCCGGTCAAGCTGGATGCTTCCGGTAAGGTGGCACCTGTCACGTCGGAGGAGGACACCGGCCTGTACGGTATCACCACGGAGGATTTTAAGTCTGGCGAAGACGCGGTGATTTATCTGACCGGCGAATTTTTCGCTGATCGTCTTGCTCTTGAGAAGGGCGTGACGGCGGACAAGCTGGAAGTGGCCTTCCGCAACATCGGCATTTTCCTGAAGTAAGGGAAGGAGGATAACCAATTATGCCTAATGAAGTGAATATTTACACCCCGAGATACCTCGCCGAGGTCGTGCGCCTTGCGCCGCCGGTGTTCACCTTTTTCCGTGACACATTCTTCACGAATGTTCGAACCTTCCCGACCAAGGCTATCGACTTTGATCTGGTGAAGGGCGACCGCCGCATGGCCGCTTTCGTTCATCCGCGCAAGGGCGGCAAGGTGCTGGCTTCTGCCGGGTATGAGACCTTGAGCTATAAGCCGCCTCTCATCAACCCCTATGATGTCACCACTGCAGACCAGCTTATGAACCGCCTGCCCGGCGAAGAGATGTACAGCGGCATGACTCCTGCACAGCGGGCGGCACAGCAGCAGATCGCAGACTATGCCCGCCTGAACGACGGCGTTACCCGCCGTGAGGAGTGGATGTGCGTACAGGCCATCATGACCGGCCAGATCCCCATCGTTGGCGATGGCGTCAATGAGGTCATCGACTTCGGCTTTACCAATAAGAAGAAGCTGACCGGTACGGCAGTCTGGGGCGGCAAGGAAGCGGCCATTGCCGATAACCTGCGCCAGTGGAAGCATGACGTCGCCGTGAACGGCTTTGCCAATGTGGATATGTGCGTCATGGGCTGGAAGGCACTGGAACTGTTCCTGAAGGATGCCGACATCCGTAGTCGTCTGGACAACCGGAACTATGGCTATGGCGTCATCAATGTGCAGCAGCTCCCGAATGGCCTGACCTATTACGGCCATCTGAATGACCCGGCTCTGGACATCTACTGCTACGATGAGCACTATCTTGATGACTGGACTGACCCTGACAACCCGGAGAGCCGCCCGCACATTGCAGACAACAAGGTGCTGCTCATCAACCATGCCCCCAACTATCTGATGGGTTATGGCCTGTGTACTTACCTCGACGATGCTTCTCAGCAGTGGATCAGCGCCCAGACTTCCCGTCTGCTGCGCTCCTATGTTGAGCACCATCCCGACCGCCGCATGATGGAGATTCAGTCCCATCCGCTGCCCATCCCCGACAAGGTGGACAGCTGGCTGGTGGCTGAGGTCTGCTGAAAAATGCTCCTCGCCAATACCCGGCGGGGAGCAGATTTTTTGAGGTGAGCCGATGCCGGATTTCAAGAAACTGCTCGAAGAGGAGATAGACACTGTATTTCTCGATGACGATATTTTCGCAGAAGAGCGCGACATCAACGGAAAACCGATGAAGGTCGTGATCTGCGATGACACCTTGAAAGAGGCGAGTGGTCACTGGGAAGGCGGTGTCCGCCAGAGCTACGGTTCGGCAATCTACTCTACGAACAAAAAGCTATACGTCAAGAAAAAGGACTTCGGACGCAGGCCAAAAATTGGCAACCCCGTCACGGTGGATGAAATGGAGTATTTCATTCAAAATTTTGACGAGCAGGCCGGAATGTATGCGCTGACCATATATCTGAGAAGGCAATGAGCTACACACGATACAATGCCGATGACCTCACGATTGAGCTTGTCGGAGAAAAAGAAGTTGCAAAGGCGCTTGGGAGCATCCCGCAGAAAGCCCCGCTGGTGATCCGCAATGCGGTCAATGAGACTGCAAAGGACGCCCGCAAGGTAATGATCCAGGAAGCGAAGAAGCGGTATGCGCTGAACAGCAAGGGACGGCGGCATCTGAATGATTTACAAATCAGACAGAAAGCGCGAGTGTCTGACCTCGGCGCAGAACTGCATATCGGCGGACCGTCGCAGAAAAAACAGATGCGCAATGATCTGGGCTATTTCAAGACTGTCCCGAACAGACCGTATATGGGCGTCGATGTTGCCAATGCGCCTGCCGTTTTCAGAGGCAAAGTTCTGAAAAATGGAAGCATGAAGAAACTGACGGGTCAAGGAAACTTGAGCAAAGGTTTTCTTGTGAAGTTCACAAACAGCACGACTGCCGATGCAAACCATATAGGCATGGTCCAGCGTATCGTTGGTTCAAGCGGCGGCCCGGAGAAAACCAGAACGGGCGCTCGGCGCTGGCGCAATGCTCAGGGAAACGTGGAGCAGATCGTAACGATGGGCAGCCCGTCGGCGGCAGCGATGCACCATGTGATATGGCAGCAGGTCGAGCCGGATGTGCAGGATACTTTGGAGAAAAAGCTTGAGGAGTCGATTCAGAAAACACTTGCGAGAGCGGCGAAGGGGGCTAAGAAATGAGAGAGCAGCTTGGCATGACCCCCTATATGATGCAGATCGCACTGAACCAGACCCTCAAACAATACTTCAAAGGAAAGAAATATGCCGGGCCCGGAGGCACAAAAGAACTGAACTTCTATGAGCAGGATTTGCCTATTAGTGAGGATACGGATGATGATGTTGATTTCCCGGCGGCGTGTTCTCCCTACATCATCACGGAACTTGGAGATATAAAGTCCCCTGTAGGAAATGAGCCGATGACGGTGAACGTGACGTTGTACATCGGGGCGTACGACAAAGGGCATCAGCGCCAAGGATACCGCGATGTGCTGAACATCGAATATGCCATCATGCGCAGGTTTCGAGTATGTCCGAGGTTCGGACGTGCCTGTACCGTAGAAGGCGAAATCAAAGGAAAAATGTCGAAAGACGACTACCACCCCTATTACTTTGGGGCTGTCGAGATGATCGTCACCGTGGCTAACCCGACGCCCGAAAGTGACCCGGAAACAGAGGCGATGATATGATGAAAACGAAAGAAACGAATACGATGCGCGTGTACTGCGGCCCGTCGATTCGCGGCGTTATCCGGCAGTACACGAGCTTTACCGGAGAACTGCCTGATCAGATGAAGAGGCTTATCGAGCAGCATCCGATGGTCAAGAGCCTTATCGTTCCCTATGATAAGGTGGCACAGACCCGGGAGCGCATGGAGCGCCCGGATGTCCCCGGCCAGCCCAAGACGGCTGAACGGGTTATTTACGAACAGCTCAAGGCGGAGCTGTAATAGGAGGAACAACGATGGCATATAAACATGGCATTTATGTGAGCGAAGTTCCGTCCAGTGTCAGAGCGGCTGTCAAAAGCGATGCAGGAATTCAGGCGATTATCGGCACGGCTCCGGTGAATCTGCTGAAAGACCCGTATCATGCGGCGAATATTCCCATGCTGTTCTACACGATGGCGGAAGCGCAGAATGCAATCGGCTACAGCACCGATTTCAAGGCGTACACGATCTGCGGCTCGCTCTCGGCATCGTTTGAAATCGCAAATGTGTCGCCGGTGATCGTCATCAATGTGCTTGACCCGAACAAGGCAGAACACACGGACGATGTGCCGGAGAACGTGGTACAGGTGAATGATGGCACTGCCCGGCTGGACACCATCGGCCTGTTGCTGGACAAACTGGTGGTCAAAGCCGACGACGTGACGCTGGAAAGCGGCACGGACTACACGGCGGCGTTCAATGATGATGGCACTGTAACGCTGGTTGTCCTGCCCGACGGCAAGGGCGCGGGAAAGACCCAGCTTACCGTTTCGGGCAAGCGCATCGCACCTGAGAAGGTGAAAGGTAAGGATGTCATCGGCGGCGTGTCTGTGGACGGTAAAGAGACCGGCATGGAAGTGCTGCGCCAAGCTTTTCCGAAACTTGGTGTCGTTCCGGGGAGTCTGGTTGCACCGTGGTTCAGCAAAGACCCGACCTGCGCAGCTATCATGCAGGCCAAGACCTCGATGCTCAACGGCATCTGGCGTCTTTTCTGCTGGGTCGATCTGGACAGCTCGTCCACCGGTGCGCAGAAGTACACCGATGTGCTGACTCAGAAGACTGCGCAGGCACTCACGTCCCCCAACTGTGCAGCAGTGTGGGGCTGCCCGAAGGTCGGCGAGGTGCTGTACAGCCCCAGCTCTTTTGCAGCGGCCTATATCGCGCGGCAGGATGCGGAGAACGACGGTATTCCCACGCCGCCGATGTCCAACATCGCAGTCAGTGCGACGGCTATCTGTACGGAGGACGGCGAGGAAATCTACCTCGACCTCGATCAGGCAAACTATGTTAACAGCGTTGGCATCGTGACCTTCCTGAACTTCAACGGTTTCAGGCTGTGGGGAAACAATACGGTCGCGTATCCGTCCAACACGGACCCGAAGGACCGGTACATTTCTGCCCGCCGCTTCATGAGCTATGACGACAACAACTTCATCCTGACCAACTTCGGCAACGTGGATATGCGGGCGAACCCGCGCCTGCGTGAGGCCGTCATCGAACAGCAGAATACCATCGGTGCGAGCTATGTTTCCAGCCAAATCTGCGCCCGGTATGAGATGGCGTATCTCGAGAGCGAGAACACGGAGCAGACGCTGGCCGACGGGAAGCTGTATTTTCATAAATATGTCGCAACGTATCTCCCGGCGGAAGCCATTGAGGAGGTCGTGGAGTTCGACGTTAGTGCCATCGCTGAGGCCATGGCTTCGTAAAGGAGGGAGAATTTATGAATGCGGAAATCCCTGATAAGGTCATAGCGTACAATATCTACACGAACGGCGTCAAGCTCGGAGTTACCGGAAAAGTGGACACGCCTGAGTTTAAGATGAAGACCTCCACCATGTCCGGTGCCGGCGTCGGCGGTGAGATCGAAGTGCCGACTCTCGGCCAGTGGGAGAAGACGGAGCATGAGATTCCGCTTACGCTGCTTGGAGAGGATCTGGCAGAACTGTTGCAGCAGGGCATGGACGTGCAGCTTATCTATCGTGGTGCGACGCAGTGCGCATTGAAGTCCGGCGGCTTCGCCACGAAGCAACTCCGCATCGTGGAGGGCGGAATCGTCAAGGGCTTTAAGGGCGGCTCTCTGGAAGCGGGCAGTCAGATGGAAGCAAGCGTTACCCTCGAGACGGTCCGTTACAAGATGGAGAATGCGGGCGAGGAGCTTATTGCCATCGATAAGCTCAACAATATCTACCGCGTGAAGGGTAAGGATATGCTGGCGGAGCTGAATAAAATGATTTGATAAGCGGCCACCCCGGGAGTCTGGGGTGGCTGATTTTTGGAAAGAAAGGACAAACCACTATGAGCAAGAATCTCGTGATCGAGCTGAAAAAGCCCTATCTCTTTGAGGGCGAGGAATATGCCAATATCGACCTGTCTGGCATGGAGAACCTGACCATGCAGGATGCCATTGAGGCGCAGAAGAATGTCGTTGGCACAGGCGAGGATTCGGTGATTCTGTATGCGCCGGAGGCGTCGCAGGCGTTTATCGACGAAATCGCCGCGATGGCAGCAAAGCAGCCCGTGGAGTTCTTCAACGGTATGCCCATCGGTCTGAGCGACAAGGTGCGCACCGCTGTGCAGGGCGTGTTTTCCGCCGATGGCAACAAGGCAAAAGACCGCGTGGTGACGCTGGACAAGCCGTACACCTATGACGGTAAGGCTGTAAGCGTTATCGACCTGTCGGGTGTAGAGGAGCTGACCAGCAAGGATGTGTCGGCGGCGGAGAACGAGGTGCTGAAAACCGGTATCTACTCGGCCAACATGAAGAACTTCTTCGCGTACTCCTGCGCACTGGCTTCCCGTGCCACCGGCAACCCCATCGAGTTTTTTACCAAGATGCCGCTGGTGGATGCGGTGAAGGTGCGCGGTACGGTGAACTCTGCATCTTTTTTCGAGTAAGCGGCGGGGCAAAAGCTCTCCGCAAGCTTGCCATTGCAGCATCCAGCGCTACGCACACCGGAATCGATTTTTTCATGCAGATGCCAATAGGTGACTTCCTTGACACCTGCAAGGACATTCAGGAGATGCGGGAACAATGGCGAAAAGCAATGCACTAGAACTCAGCATCCGCATTGCGGGCAAAGTAGACTCGTCTCTGACGAAAGCCATCAAGACAGCGCAGAGCCAGACGTCGGGCCTTGCCCGGGGCATGAGCGGATTTGCAAAAGTCTCTGCGGCTGCCATTGCTGGTGTGACAACGGCGACGGCGGGCATAATGGGGTATTGCGGCAAACAGGCCGCAGGCCTCGAAAAGGCGATGGCACAGACGCGCACACTGCTGACCGGCACAACGGAGCAGACCGCCGCCCGCACGGCAGAGCTGACGCAGGACGTTATGAACGTCAGCCGGATCACCGGCAGAGTATCGACGGAAATCGCCGCCGGCTCCTATCAGGTCATTTCGGCATTTCAGGATACCGCTGATACGGCAAAAATCCTTGAGACGTCAGTAAAGGCTTCGATTGCCGGACAGGCGGAGACGGTGGACACCGTCAATGCGCTGGCCGCAGTCACGAAGGCCTACGGCGATACCTCGGCTGACGCGGTCGCCCATGTGTCGGATTTGTCCTTTGAAACCATCCGACTCGGACAGACCACCATGCCAGAGCTGGCGAACGGTATCCAGAAAGCTTCTGGTTCTGCGGCAGCCTTGAAGGTTTCGCAGGAAGAGCTATATGCAGGCTTTGCGACATTGACCGGCGTTATCGGTAATACCGACACCGTGGGTACGGCGCTGAATACCCTTTACACCAAGATGCTGAAACCATCGACTGCGCTGGCGGGTGCAGTAAAGAAACTGGGCTATGAGTCGGCATATGCGATGGTGCGGACGGAAGGCATTGGCGGCGCCATTAAAAAGCTGGGTGAGTATACTGGCGGCGACGCGACGAGGTTTGCGGCGCTCTTCTCCATGCGTGACCTGAAAGCGGCACAAGGCATCCTGAACACGATGGGCGTGTATGAGGATAAACTTGCGCAGCTACAGGACTTAAAGAACCAAAAGGTTGGGGAGGTCACAGACCGCGCATTCATTACCAGCATCGACAACTGGAATGATATGTTCGGCATCGCGTCCAACAAGGTGCAGGTCTTCGCGCAGCAGATTGGAACGCGGCTGCTGCCCTATGCAAAGGACTTCATGTTGGACATGACACCGAAACTGGACAGCATGATGGATACGGCGCTGAACGGCATTGATAAAATCATGCCGAAGGCGGAGCAGTTATTCGGATACCTGTCCAGCAACGGCCCGCAGGTAGCGGGGACGCTTGGAGCAATCGCCTCGGTTTGGGCCGGTATGGCTGCTGCGCCGAAAATCGAGCAGGGAATACAGGGCATCGCCGGACTTTTCTCTGTGGGCGGAAGGAAAGCCGTAGGCGGTGGGGCGAAGCTGTTTGGAAAAGTCAAAGGATTTGGCGAATCGATGATAGGCAATATCAAAGATTTTCGCGCGAATCCGGGACTTATCCAGTCACTTCCCGTCTTTGGATGGGCGCAGAATGTAAAAAACATTCCTACAAATGCAAAGGCGGCGATGTTGCAAGAAATCAACAATTCCGGCAGCCTTTTGAAGGTAGCGGGTGCAGGCCTAGGCTCGGTGTTTGGAAGGGGCGGCTTAAATGCCGGAGGCATTGCCAAGGGCGCAGCTTCGCCGTTTCTTGCTATGGGCAAGGTGTTCCTTGGGATGCTCGGTTCTACTGCCCCGGTCATTCTTGCCATCAGCACGATTATTGCGCTAGTAAGCCTGTTGGGCGACAACCTCGATAATATTCGCGGAATCGTCCAGAACACATTTGGCGACAAAGGCGTTGCTATCTTCGACGGATTTGTGGGCGTGGTGCAGAATGCAGCCGGAGCAATCCAGAAAGCATTTTCACCGGAGGGGCTGGCAAGTATCCAAGGTTTTATCACCGAAACCTTCGGGGCCGGCGCGGGGCAGGCGTTCGGCACATTCATCCCGCTAATCACCGCAGTCGTCGGAATTTTCAACCAACTGGTTGATCTTGGTGTAAATTACATCAAGCCGCTGCTGGTGGATGTGTTCTCGTTTGCGACGACACAGGGACTCCCGACGGTCATACCGTTGCTCTCGGCGGTGGTCGGCCTGATTGGAACAACACTGGTCAATGCAATCAAGGTCGTGGTTGGCATCGTCCAGACGCTCCTGCCCATCGCCGAGCCTGTCATCATGGGCATCATCGGGCTTATCAAGGGCATCGTGTCGGTGACGATCAAAGTTGTGAATGGCATCATCGGGGCGCTGAACAAAATCCATGTGCAGACCCCGGACTGGATTCCGGGTATCGGCGGAAAGACCTTCGGCTTCAATCTGGCCGAGGTTCCTATGCCTCAATTTGCAAAAGGTGGCTTCACCACGGGACCGTCCATCGCGGGCGAGGCCGGAACGGAAGCGGTCATTTCGTTCCAGAGCGGAGTCCGCCAGCAGAATATCGACATCTGGAAGATGGCCGGTAAGATGCTGGGCGCGACCAATAACGATGATGCAGGGGATGATCCGCCGCAGATCGTGTTTGCACCGAACATTACGTTCTCCAGCGACATGGACCCAGCGGAGGCCCGGCGCAAGGTGGAAGAACTGTACCGGCTGTTTGAAGAGTTTATGGACCGCTGGTGGAAAAAGCACCGCAGAGTAGCTTACGGCAAGTGAGGTGATACGTCGTGCCTTATACGACGGTGAGCGGCGATATGTGGGACACTATCGCCAAGAAAGTCTATGGGGATGAATATTGCGTCGATGTCCTGATGCAGGCAAACCCGGAGAATATCGGAACATTTCAGTTTGGCGCTGGCGTTGTATTACAGACGCCGGAGCTTAAAACGGAGCAGAGCGGCAGCCTGCCGCCGTGGAAGGTGAGCAGATGAAACCGAGAAGCGCGGGCGTGAAGCTGGTCTATAACGGAACAGACATTACGGCAGACATTGCGGCTGACATTGAAAGCATCTCCTATGAAGGAAATGCGGCGGATAACAGCGACAGCGTGAATGTGACCATCAATGCAATGGCTGACAAGTGGCTGAACGACTGGATACCGGAGAAAGGCACATCGCTCGACCCAACGATCCTTGTTTACAACTGGCCTGAAGAAGGGCAGGGCGGCGAGATGAACGACGGTGTCATGACAGTCGATGACATCAGCTACAGCGATGCCCCTTGTACTATGACCATGAGCGCCACATCCAAGCCGAATGATACCAGCTTTTCGGAAGAAGACCGGGAATACATCTGGAAGAACACCAGCATCCAGAAAATTGCACAGACCATTGCAGAGCGTTACAGCCTGGAAATGAACTTCGACGGAACGGACGCTGAAATCGCAAAGAGAGAACAGCAGGCCACCGACAGCGCGTTCCTGAATGAGCTGTGTAAGGACTATGGATTGATCCTGAAAGTGTATTCAAACGAACTGTGGATATATGACCGCGAGGCATTCAAGAAAAAAGCTGTCTCCGCGACGATCACCCGGGCGGACATCGTGCCGGGGTCGTTTAGTTTCAGCGATGGCTTTGATGGTGTATATACTCATGGCATCTGGGAGTATTCCAACCAGAAAAAGAAAATCAAAATTCGGGCGGAAATCGGCACCGGCGGCAGGACAAAGCGCATTTCGAAATACGCTTCCAGCCAAGCGGACGCCGAGCGTCGGCTACAAGCCGCGCTGGACAACGCAAACCATAGCGCAACCAAGGTGAAGTTCACGCTGGCATTGGCTCAAATTGAGCTGGGCGAGGCACAGAACATTGGCCTTACCGGCTACGGGAAGTTGTCTGGAAAGTATTTCATCGATAAAGTTTCACTGACATACAGCAGGAACGGCCTTGAACAGACACTCGAATGCAGCAAAATCCCGGACGAGGAAACGACCACGACGGGAGCGGGGGTGAGTGTCACGTTGAACAATGCGCCACTCTATTATACCAGTGTGGACAAAAAGCCTGTCCGCAGGATCAGCGGCCACTATTTTCTTTACGATGGAATCAATGTGGCTGGGCGGTACAGAATCACTAACTTACAGTCCCGTTGCGGGAAAACGCCCGTCGGAAAGAACGTGACCGGCTGGGTGGACGCAGCGGATGTCGGAGGTGCGACCTGATGGCAGATACGATACGCTTCGGAAAGGTGTCTAACATCGACTACGAGACCGGCTGCATGGAGATTACATATGAGGACCGGGGCGACAGCGTTACGGATATGATCCCGATGCTGGCGAATGCTGGGTACAAAATGCCGCAGGTCGGAGAGACGGTGGCCGTGGCCCACAACTCCAACGGGGAAGAAGAGGGCATCGTTCTGGGAACGATCTGGGGCGAGAAAACAAAACCGCCGCAGGGAAAACAGAATTTCTTTCGACAGGACTTCGACGATGAGCCGGGGAAATGCTACTTCCGGTATGACGGAGAAAGTGCTGAGTTCCACAATGAAGGCGATACGCACTCCGAAACAAAGAAAAACAAAACCGAGAAAATCGAAGGCGACGCCGAACTGGAAGTGAAGGGAAAGCTGACCGTGAAAGTCGGGAGCTGCACTGTCACCATCCAAGGTGGAACAGTGGAAATCAAAGGAGGGGCAACGCTCAGTATAAGCGCTCCGACGGTTTCTATTGATGGCAGCACGGTGAATATCACCGGTGGCGGCGGGGATGTGCAAGTCGCCGGAATCAGCCTGATAAACCACACCCACAAGTATACTGCACCGGTACACGCAGCTGGCGAGGCTGATACTGCGAAGCCGACATGAGGAGGTGAAACGGGATGTGGGTCGGATGCTTTGGAGAGCTGGTTTTCTCTGTGAGCAACAGAAGAATCTTCACCCCGGACAGTATCAGCGGCAGCGCGGGCAGCGAGTGGGCGGCGCATAACACTATCGGAGGAAAGCCGAAGAGCGAGAAGACCGGTGTGAAGCTCAAAAAACGTAAGTTCACGATTACGCTTGATTCTCAATTTGGCGAATCACCGCGCGTTACGCTGGCGCTGATTAACAAGATGGTGGAGGAAGGCCGGGTGGACTACCTCATTATCGGAAGTATGCCGGTCGGAATGTGCCAGTATAAGATGACGGATGTATCGGATGACTGGGAAGAAGTTGTTGCCGATGGAAAGCTGGCGCGCTGCAAAGTCGAGATTACATTGGAGGAATATGTATGACGCTTGGCAATACGGAAATTCTGCTTGAATCCGTGAATGCGGAAGAGGCGGAAGAAATCTGCGAGTGCCTGAAAGTATTATATTCTACAAGAGCCGGAGAGCTGGGACTTGACCGAGACTTCGGCATTTCGATGGACGCGATCGACAAACCACTCAGCGTCGCAAAGGCGATGATTACCGCAGAAATCGTCCGCAAGACGAAAAAATATGAACCCCGCGTTGAAGTGGCTCGCGTTGAGTGGGACGATGCAAAGGCTGGCGAGGGGATTTTGATTCCAAAGGTGGTGCTGCAAGTTGTCTGAGATCGCTCAGTTCGATAATCTGCCAGACATCAGCTTTATCGATAACCTCACGATGAAAGAGGTTGAAGAGATGGCGAAAGGCGGATACATCAGATCCGCAAGGGAAGCGACGGGCAATACCCCGACGCTTTACCCAGCAAGCCTTCCGAGCATCATGGTAAAAGAAATGGCACTGCTGCACTACCAGATGCTACAATACATCGATGCCGGCCCGAAGCAAACGCTCCTGAAATATTCGACGCACGAAAATCTGGACGTCCTCGCCGGAAACTTTGGTCTGAAAAGGCGGCAGGCGGAAAGGGCTACAACGATCATCCGCTTCACGCTGGCCGGAACGGGCCAGCCGAGCGCTGTCGGAGTGCCGGAGGGCACTCGTGTGAGGACGGAGGATGGAGTCTATTTCGCAACGACCGAATATGCAGAGATTCTTCCGGGAGAACAAAGCATCGACGTGACCGCCGCCGCGCTGGAAGCGGGCGCGGAATCCTCGGGAATCGAGGAAGGACAGGTCAACCAGCTGGTTGACCCCATTCCCTATGTGGCGTCGGCGGTGAACATGACCGCTAGCAGCGGCGGTACAGACATCGAAAGCGACGACTCCCTGACAGAGCGGGTCTATCTGGTCCCCTCTACATACAGCTGCGGCGGCTCTCCTGATTCGTATGAGTATTTCGCAAAGGCGTGGCGGAACGATGTAAAAGACGTGTCCGTTACAAGTCCCTCTCCCTGTGTCGTGGACATCTATTTCACCTTGCGGGATGGGGCAATCCCGAGTGAAGCTGACTGCGAAGCGATGCAGGAGAGCTTGAGAGAAAATTCCAAGCGCCCCATGACGGATTTGGTGAACTGCAAAGCTCCGACGGAGATCGAGTATGGTATCGACGTCACATATACCATTGCGAGAAGTAAATCCAAAATCGCTGTTACAGTGCAGAACGCAGTGAACGCGGCAATCGAGGAATATAAAACTTGGCAGCGGACTATGGGCAGGGATATTGACCCGGCGGAGTTGATTGCACGAATCAAAAATGCCGGGGCAAAGCGAGTGAGAGTGGCCGCGCCGATAGACGTCGTAACGGAAAGCGCCCAAATTCCAAAGCTGGTAAGCTGCAGTGTTGTGTACGGAGGGCTAGAAGATGACTGACCTTCGGGAAGCGAGGCTGGTTGACCTCCTGCCGAAAGCCGTTGCCGATCGGCAGGAGGTCAAAGCGCTATCGGATGCATGGCATGACCTCGCGGTCATGACACTTGATTTTTCCGATAGGGCGAAGACCTATACGGGCATAGACCAAGCGCCGGAAGTTCTGCTGGATATTCTGGCTGTGCAGTTCAGAGTGGACTGGTATAGAGACGACTATCCGGTGGAGACGAAGCGCGAGCTCATCAAGACCGCGATGGAAGTACATCGTCACTGTGGAACGAGATGGGCGGTAGAAAAAGCTCTGTCTTTGATTTACCCTAAGACGAGCATCAAAGAGTGGTTCGAGTATGGGGGACAACCCGGATACTGGCGGTTGAACGTAGACATTACGGATGAGCCTGCCGTCTACTACACGCCCAAAGAAATTGAAAAAAGAATCAATTATGCACGGCGCTGTTCGGCGCATCTGGAAGGCGTCACCTACGAGATTAACCCGCCGGACAGCGTGACAGCCTACGTCGCCGCTGCGCCTTGCAGCATGGCGGCGTCTTACACAGTGCGCTTGCCGGGCATTATTCAGCCCCGGGCTGTCAATGCGGCAGCGTATGCGGCTGGCGCGGTGGGCGCGAGCTGGGTGCAGGCAACGGTGGCGCTGCCCGACATAATTCGACCCAAAACTATGAGTGCGCAGGCATATGCCGCCGGTAAGCCTGTCGGCACATATGAGACTGTTACCATCAAGATTGGAGGGACATCACTATGAGCTGGGAAAAATACAGCTATACAAAAGCTGGTGCCGCCCTGCTGTCGGAGTCTCTCTCCGGCGGCGCACTGACCATCACCCGCGCCGTGAGCGGCACCGGCACGGTCGGTACTGATTTGACCGAAGAGGTGGCCGTCAGCGGCGATGCACACGAGCTGAAAATCCTGAGCATCGAGACAGTCAAAGACAACGGCAAAGCTGCCCGGAAGGTCAACATCTGGACGAACGGTGCAGAGGAAGCCTATGTCATGCACCAGATCGGTGTGTACGGTACGCTGAATGGCGGGCCGGATGAGACACTGCTGTTCCTGATGCAGGATGAGAGAGGCGTTCAGATTCCGGCGGCAGGTACGCAGCTGGACTATGAGTTCCAAATCGCAGTCCTGCTGGCAGTCTCCAATGCCGCTGACATCTCCATCCAGCTCGACCCGCAGATGAAGGCGTTTGCTCAGATGGCCCGGGAAATTGCACAGGCCGAGGTCGCCCAGCACAATATCGACCCCGATGCCCATGCATCTATTATCGAGGCTGCCGCCAGTGCGGCCGTGAAGCGCATTGAAGATGCTGGCGAGATCATGACTGAGGCACAGGTCAAGAAGCTCATCCAGACCCACGGCACAGGTGGCTACTTCGGAAAGTACGAGCTGACGCTTGCCGCCGATGGCTGGAAGGCCGCGCCGGAGGGCGGGGAGATTTACCAGTACATCTATGACGCCGAGCTGGCAGACAGCAACAGTGAGCTTATCCCCGATGGCGGCGCGGTCATCAATGATTTTCCTGTGACCACACGGGCCGGCGTCATCAATGCCTGCGAGACCTACGACGGCTATGTTCGGTTCTTCTCGCGGCGCATCCCGGACGCTGACATCCACGTTACTCTGACCCTGATGGGGAAGGGAGGTGATTCCAATGCACCGGGAAATGTGAGCATCGGTCAGGGCCTCAAACGCGATGAGAGCGGCGCTATTGCCGTCAGCATCGGCGAAGGCCTTGAATTTGACAGCGCCGACGCGCTGACCGTCCGCAAAGACACCGTTATGACCAGCGATGACCTGCTGAATGAGGAAGAAACCAAGCAGGAGATCGCCGAAATGCTGAAATAATTTTATGGGAGGACACTACTATGTCCAAGGAACTTTCTACCAAGACCACCATCCGCAACCTTACCGCTGAGATCAAGAAGAGCTTCGTCAAGAAGGACGCTTTTACCCCCGTGCAGATCGCCGCTGAAAAGGCCATCAAGTCCGTCGGCGTTACCGGCAACACCATCAGCTTCTTCGCCAGCACCGACAAGACCGGAACCGCCGCTTTCACTGTGGACTTCCCGACCGAGATGTTCCTTGACCAGACCAAGACGGAGTTCGTTCCCAGCTTCGCGTTCAGTGAGACCACCTATCCCGGCGCAACTGACCCCAAGCTGGAAGGCAAGCCGGTCATGGTGCTGGCCGTCAAGGGCGAGAACCCGGACTCCTGCACCTACTCTTTCTTGAGCATGGCCGCTCTGGTCGATACCTATAAGGCTAAGGCCACCGGCAAGGACAAGTCTACCACCGTCACCATCGCTGACTATGAGGTGGATGTCAAGGTCAATGTCTCTGCCGCTGCTGGCAACATTCTGACCCTGAAGGATGACGGCCTGTACGTCCCCACTCCCGAGAAGACCGACATCTCCGGTAAGGCTGACAAGGCGAAGAGTGCCACCGCTGGCAACTTCGCCGCTCTGGACGCAGACGGCAACCTGACTGACAGCGGCAAGAAGTCTGCCGACTTCGTCGCTGCCGAGACCGGCAAGCGCCTGATGAGCGACGACGAGGGTACTAAGCTGGCTGGCGTTTCCGAGGGCGCAACCAAGACCGCCGCCAGCGCCACCAACGGCCATATCACTATCGACGGCAAGGACACCGCCGTGTATACCGAGCCTGAGAATGTCCTGCATACCGAGGATGTGTCGGACTTCACCGCTGAGGAGATCGCTGCTCTGCTGGCAGATGACTAAGACCGGATAAGGAGGCAGGCCCTATGGCAAAAGCGAAGGTAAAGGCGCTTTTGAGTACGGGGCTTGCCGCACTTTGTAGTCACATCAAACAGTGCGCTACCGCTGTTTCCGCATTGGCGAATACCACGGCGGACGGCTTTGATGAAGTCGATGACGTCCTGCATGAAAAACAGGACATCACAGCGGCGGTGCCTTTTACGATTCCGACGACTGGCTGGGCGAGGGATTCCACCCTCACCAGCTATTATTATTGTGACATTTCCATTACGGGGCTTCTGGCTACCGATATTGTGGATGTCACTCCGCAGCCGGAGTCCCATAGTGTGGCGCGTGCGGCAGGCTTTATTCCTACCGAAAGCATGGCTGGCAAGCTGCGGCTCCGGGCCGCGAGTGTTCCCACTGCGGCCATCAAGGCGCAGTACCATATCACAAACACTGTGAAGTATACAGAGTAGGAGGGATTTCATGGCATTAGGAGATTTTAATGTTGGCGGCGGTGCGTCGCAGGATGTGGACAAGACCCTCAAAGTCGAGGGCGCACCTGCAGACGCCAAAGCCGTCGGCGATGCGCTGGCAGGCAAGTCGCCTACCAGCCATACCCACAGCAATATGACGGCGGCTACCGCATCCACCGCAGGCAAGGCGGGATTTGTGCCGCCCCCGGCGGCGGGAGCACAGGCGAAATATCTGCGCGGCGACGGCACTTGGCAGACGCCTGCCAACACCACTTACGGTAACGCCACCCAGAGCGCGGCGGGCCTGATGAGCGCCGCTGACAAGAAGTCTCTGGACGCGCTTGCCACCAACGTGCTGACGATCCGCAGCGTTCCTTCCCAGAGCGGGAGTCTGACCTACAACGGCAAGGCCCAGAGTCCTTCGTGGGCCAACTACAATACCCTCGCAATGAAGATCGGCGGTACGACTTCCGGCACGACGGCAGGCAGCTATAGCGCCACCTTCACCCCTCTGGACGGCTACAAGTGGAGCGACGGCACGACCGCTGCAAAAACCGTGAAGTGGTCCATCGCCAAAGCGGCAGGCACTCTTTCTCTGTCTGCGAGCAGTCTGGCACTGACCTACTCCAAGACCTCTGGCACGGTCACAGTCACCCGTTCTGGCACCGGCGCGGTATCAGCAACTTCTAGCAATACCGCTGCTGCCACCGTAAGCGTGTCCGGTGAGACTATCACGGTAACGGCAAAGGCGAACGGCAGTGCCACCATCACGGTCAATGTGGCAGCGGACGGCAACTACAACGCCCCTGCCAGCAAGACCTTCGCTGTGTCCGTGACCCTCGTTTCCAAGACGCTGAACGACAACAGCTGGGCCACCATCAAGTCGGTCAGCGACGCCGGGCAGGGTGCAAACTATTGGTCTGTAGGCGACACCAAGAGAATCACTCTTAATGGCAAGGTCGGAGCCTATACGTTCTCCAACTTCAATGTCGATGTTTTCATCCTGGGCTTCAACCACAACTCCAGTAAAGAGGGAAGCAACCGCATCCACTTCCAGATTGGCAAAGTCAGCGGGAAGGCCGTTGCTCTTTGCGACAGCCAGTACAATGGCTCCGGCAGCTCGGCAATGTTCCACATGAATTCCAGTGACTCCAACAGTGGCGGTTGGAATGGATCGTACATGAGGAAAACCCTTTTGGGCAACAGCAATACCCCGGCCAGCACGTTGGAGAACAGTCTGATGGCAGCGTTGCCGTCCGATTTGCTTGCCGTGATGAAGACTGTGACTAAGTACACGGATAATACTGGCGACGGTAGTAACAGTTCCGGTAACGTAACCAGCACGACGGACTATCTTTTCCTGCTGGCCGAGTTTGAGGTGTTCGGAACCCGGTACTATGCAAACCAGTATGAGCAGAACAGTCAGAAGCAGTATGAGTATTACAAGGCTGGTAACAGTAGAGTAGCCTATAATCATTCCGCCGTGTCCACGGCGGTGTGGTGGTGGCTGCGGTCTGCTTATTACGGCGGCAGCGACGCTTTCTGCGACGTCTATACTGACGGAAGTTACGCCAGTAACAGCGCTAACTACTCGGCTGGTGTGCGCCCCGGCTTTGCTGTCTAATCCTCCGCAGAGTATCCAACCCTATCACGCCCACGGAAGTGGGCGAGAGCAGAGCTTTTCACAGAAAAATTCCCAAGGGCGCGTCAGCGCCCCGTGCGAATTTTTGAAAACAGCCCCAAAATGCTATCACTTAACTGTTTTTTGAACGCATACAAAGTCTCGGAAAAGCTATACAATACTGTCAAAACCTGTTCAACAGGAGGTATTGTATGGCAACTAACAAGCGTGTTTTCACTCTGAGATTGTCCGATGAAGTTTTTGACAAAATCGGTGTCCTTGCTACGCAAGAACACCGATCCATCACAAACTACATAGAGTATGTGTTGTTGAAGCATCTGGAAGAAGTGGAGCGAGAGCAGGGAAAAATTGATCTTGACAAAGGAGAATAACTCATGTCGGTTTTGAAGTCCAAGCGCACGGAAAGCAAGGCGGAGTTCGTCAATACGGCCAACCAGATTTATGTTGAGGCCCTGAACTTTCTGACCCGCCTTTCGGCCCGGTACTCTCGGCTGGTAGCGGAACCGGTTGCCAAGCTGGCCGGTGAGATTGTCGATTATGCGGAAAAAGCTAACAGCATTTATCCGTCTGATCCGCAACGTGTCGAGCTGCGCAAGGCCCATCTGATTGAGGCTCGTGCGTCGCTCATGGCTTTAGATGTTCGACTGACTCATGTGTACCTTGTGCTGAATCAAAACCCCGCAGGTGCCTTTACCAACTCAAAAGGCGAATCCGTTGGCTCGAAAGACGCAACGGAAAAGCTGGATAAGATGGCTCAGCACCTCGGAGAACTGATTGACAAGGAAAATGACCTTTTGAAAGGGTCGATAAAAAATATCGGAATAAAGCAAAGGCTTTGATGCCGACTGGGTGTGCGGCTGTTAATCTGCCTACTGGCGGTGTGGTGGTGGCTGCGGTCTGCTAATTACAACAACAGCAACAATTTCTGCGACGTCAATACTGACGGAAGTTACAACAATAACAACGCTAACTACTCGGCTGGTTTGCGCCCCGGATTTTACAGATACACGGTCACATGGAGTAGCCAAGTGCGAAAGACGACCGATGTAAAAGGAGCTGCACTTCCCTGGGTGAGAATCCCTAAAACTGCTCTCCGATGGCCTTACACGGACGCTGCTTGCATGGTGAGGAATGTGCCTAACCTCATTTCATGTGTAAGGACAACGCACTTTAGACGGCACCCAACAAGACATTTGTACGGAGGGCGAATATTTTGACAAGTCAGGAACGTCATGAAGCACGATACCAGCGCCGCCGGGCAGCACGCCAAGCCCGGAGACAAGCCCGGTGTGACAGCCTTGGTCCTTTGAATGAAGTCTTTTCTTATCGGAAGATGTTCTTCTACGGGAAGAAGTGCTGCAATGGGGTTCGTTGGAAGCAGTCCATCCAGAACTATGAGATGCATCTGTTTTCCGGTACGGCAAAACGGCGGAGTGAGGTTCTCCACAAGCGTTGGAGACCGAAACCATCCATCCATTTCACACTCTGCGAACGTGGCAAAGTTCGCCCGATTGACGCTCCTCATATCACAGATAGACAAATCCACAAAGTTCTCAGCAAAGAGGTGTTGGAACCGCTGTATGGCCCCAGCATGATCTACGACAACGGTGCAAGTCGTACCGGAAAAGGTTTGCATTGGCAGTATAAGCGTATCAAGCAGATGCTCGCCCGGCACTACCGCAAATACGGTCGTGCTGGAGGCGTGCTGCTAATTGACTTGAAGCAATACTTTCCTTTTGCTTCGCACGATCTCATCTACCAGCGGCATCGGCAGATTATCTTGAATGATGACCTGCGGTGGCTTGCAGATACCATTATCAAGAGCGCACCCGGGAACATTCCAGGACGTGGAATGCCTCTGGGTGTGGAACCCAGTCAGCAAGAGATGGTGGCGCTGCCGAGTGCGGTGGACAATCGGATTAAGTGCCAGCGACGTGTCAAGGCTGCCTGCCACTATATGGACGACTACCTCATCATGCTGCCTGATTTGGATGACCTCAAAAAACTGGGACATGAAATCGTGCGCCGCTTTGAATCTTTGGGCATCCCAGTAAACCGGAAGAAGTGCAAAATCATCCCGCTGACGAAGCCGTTCCGCTGGTGCAAGGCTCGTTTTACCTTGACCGAGACCGGAAAAATCAAAGTCAATGGCAGCCGTGATGGCGTGAAACGTGCCCGCCGGAAACTCAAGCTTTTTCACAGGGAGTGGCTGGCTGGTAAACGCACTCTGCAAGAAGTTGCACAGTACATGGAATGCCAGACAGCTTATTATCGTAACTACAACGACCACGGGCGGCTGCTGCGTCTGCGGCGGCTTTGCTATGCAATTTTTGGAGGTAAAGTGCCTTGTTCAAAATCATCAAAGCCAGTGATGGCACCGTCCTTGCCTTGACCGAGGACGTGACCTACATCAAAAAAGCCGACAACGGCTGTTATATCATCTGCCCGGAGCCTGATGCTTCGGGCATTTCTTATGCCGGCACTCCGTACCACCTGTTTGGTCGGAAGCCTCTGGATGATGCAGAGAGCGTCATTCTGGAGCCGACCGACATTGGTGGCTGGATTATGGAGGCGAAAGCTGCCATCGAGGATGCCGACGAGATGAACGTGGATCAGGCTTATCGCCTGACCCTTCTGGAGTTGAATGTCTCCGATACGGATGACACTGAGAACACCTGATAGGAGGAAAAGGCAATGAGCAAAGCAACGGAAATGGTTCTGTATCGCACCTGCAAACGCATGATCGAGCGCGGCAGTACCGATGGTCTGGCGGAGAAGATCGATATTTTCTACGCCGCCGGCAAACTGACCGATGAGCACTACGCCGAGCTGACCGGTATGCTCGCCGAGAAGAAAGAGCAGGTCTAACCCATGGTGGAGCATGAACGCTTTATCGCCCGCCGCCGGGCGCGCTTCGACGGCATAGATGGAAAAGTGAATATTCCTTATGGAACCGCCCTGACCTGTCAGGACGGTTTTCTTATGCACAAAAACCAGCGTGTGTGTGCTGCGGGGAGCCAGCACGGCATGGACTGCTTTGTGCAGGATGATGACGGTAACGGCACCCTGCGCGGGGATCTGGTAGGAAACATCCAGCGGAGCCTTGAGCGTCGGGATGCGGACTATCAGACCCGCTGGAACCAGGTTTGGGCATCGGCACTCTGCCAAAAGTACCGCCGCCCGGAATCGGACGACTACTGGCTGTGGGCGAGAGCGTTCTTTGATGCGCCAATACTGGACTTGCAGGCTATCGCCACGCTGGTACAGTGAGAAAGGGGGACGTAATCGATGGCGATTGAAGCTTATTCACTGGCGAGGGATGGAGAAAAACAGCTCTCTGCCAATTTCAAGGTGAGGGAGTTTTACTGCCGGGATGGCAGTGACCCCATCTTCGTGGATTCGGAACTGGTGCAATGCTTGCAGAAAATCCGAAACCATTTCGGCAAGCCGGTACATATCACCAGCGGCTACCGCACCGCCGCCTACAATGCCCGCAAGGATGTTGGCGGGGCAAAGTTCAGCCAGCATCAGTACGGGAAGGCAGCCGACGTCTGGATCGATGGCGTGAGCGTTGATACGCTGGCGAACTACATCGACCAGTCCGTCTTGCCGAACACCGGCGGCATCGGGCGGTATTACAAAGATGCGGCCCATCCGAGTCGCAAACAGCCGTTTGTCCATATCGATGTCCGCAAAGCGCGGAGTCGGTGGCTGGGCTGACCTAAAACAGGAGGAAGATATTATGGCTGAGATTCTGAAAGGTTTTTTGATGATTTTCCCTGAGTGGCTGGCGGCTATCTTTATGATTGCCGGTCTGTGCGTTGCCATGCTGGCGGCAGTGCGGCTGGGCTATGGTCTGGCCGTGGCGAAGACGGCCTACAAATGGATCGTCAATGCAGAGGAGAAGTTCGGGGCCGGCGCGGGAGCAGAAAAGAAAGCTCACGTTATTGCTGTTTTGCGCGGGTACACCCCGGACTGGCTGGACTGGATTATCAACGAGAAGACGCTGGACTGGATCGTGCAGATCGTCTTCAATCTGACCAAGAAGCGGCTTGAAGCGTACATGACAAAAAAATCCGTAGAAACCACCACTGTGGCCCGTTTCGGTAAGGCGGGGGAGGACAAGCGCAATGACTGACGAGGAACTGGAGCATCGCCTGACTGCGGTTGAAAACCGTGCGCAGAGCAACACACATCGGTTGGATGAGCTGGGAAAGCTGACCGATGCAGTGAACGGTATGAACACCAATATCAAGCTGACAATCCAGCAGCTCGAGACCACCAACCGAAGCCTTGAAATCGTGACGGCGCAGAACAAAAAGCAGGACGACCGACTGACTGCCTTAGAAAAAGCCCCCGGGGCTTTCGGCAATAAGCTCTGGTGGGCAGTAATTGCGGCGTTTATTTCTTTCCTTGTGGCCTATGAGCTGACCGCGCTTCTACATTAAATAAAATCCCCCGTTGGCAATCCGAGAGGAAAGCTGACGGGGGATTTTTATTTGTCTGAATAATTACAAAATGATTACAATTGTGCAGTGCGTCCGAAAAAGTACGGCTCGACCAGCCAAAAACGCTGTAGAGCGGCATAAATGCGAAAGTTCGTCTGTTGATGCGTCAGGTGGACCAAACAAAAATAATCCGAACTTGTTTCCGATAGGAGATGGGTTCGGATTATTTGTTTTCTTCGGAAAACTCAATATGGGTGTCCGTGGAAGATGAAATCCGAAATCATAGATTGATCGACATAAGCTACAACATGATTTCAGGAGGACACGAATATGAAGTACGATGAAAGCGTTTGCAAATTCAACATGGATACCGGGTGCGTAGAGCTGCTACTCCGGGATGGGAGAATGATCTCCATCGAATGCACCGGGGTCGAGGATGCGTTGAATGTGACCATGGCGCAGAGGTCAGAATTGGACCACCTTATCTACAATGACCTACTGGCGTATGCAGAGCTGATTCTGAATGGCGAGCCGAAAGAATATCTGAAGAATGTGGCTGGGAGTCATGGATTAGAGGATTGATCGTTTAGAGATCAACTCGATATAAGGAACAAGCCCACAGGTCTGCCGTATTTTTATGCGGTCTATCCTGTGGGCTTGTTTGCTATTATCGACTCATGATTGAATTTGAAATTTCAAGCACGACCGTATCATGTTTATAGGTGGTAACAATCATCGGCAGGCTTTCCAGCCTTCAAAACCTATGCACACGTCTGATTTTCGTACCGTTTGAGCCAGAGAAAAAAGCTGATGTTTAATAAGATGCCCACTGCAGTGGAGGTGGGTGCGGACAGACCAATCATCGTCAGGCTGGCGTTGGGCTGGATACTCATAATATACGCCATGGGGAGACGCACCAGCAGAGTCTGCACCAGCCCCTGTACCATGACCCAGAGCGTTTTGTCGTTGCCATTGAAGTAGCCTACCATGCTGAACAGGATGGCAGTGGCGATGGTCTCGGGCGCAAAGCCCATGAGGTAGGCGTAGCTGTTGGCAATAACAGCGGCATCTGCCGTAAACAGACCGGAGAGAACGTCACCCTTGCACCACACCAGTGCAAATACGGCGCAACCGAACACTAGACCGATGCCAATGCCGGTGAACATGGACTGCTCGGCGCGTTTTTTATTGCCAGCACCCACGTTCTGGGACACAAAGGATGCCATGGACTGCATCAGAGAACTGGGGATCAGCATGGCAAAATTAACGATCTTGCACGCCACACCGTAGCCGGAAGATGCCTCCAGCCCCAACCGGTTGACGAAAGCGCAGAGCGCCAGAAAGGAAAGCTGGGTCAAAAACTCCTGCAAAGCCAGCGGCAGACCGATGCCCAGAAATTTTTTGCACTGGGGGTTCAGCTTGAAATCAGAGCGATGGATTTTGAAGGGCAGCTCCTTCTTCAGCAGCATTGCGATTGCACAGATTACGCTGACGGCTTGTGCTGCTACCGTAGCAATGGCGGCACCGGCAGCATCCAGATGAAAACCAGCCACCAGCACCAGATCGCCAATAACATTCACAATGCACGCAACCAGCACAAAGATTAGCGGAGAGCGGCTGTCGCCCAGACCGCGGAAAAGAGCCGAGAGCATATTATAGGCTACAATAAAGAAGATGCCGCTGCCGCAAATGCGCACATAGCTGGCGGTCAGGTCCAGGGCTTCGGCAGGAGCCTGCATCAGACTGGAAATAAGCCGTGCAAAAAACACCAGCACCACGAACAGTGCAGCTGCCAGAAGGGTGAACACAATAGCTGCCCCGCCAATGACTTGCCCGATGTACTGCGGTCGTTTTTCGCCCAGATAGCGGGCAATGAGCACTGTGACGCCCATGGCAAGCTGGGTGACAACAAAGGTGACGAGATTGAGTACCTGGCTACCAGTAGAAACCGCAGACAAGCCTGAAGTGGAGCCAAAGCGCCCCACTACCAGAAGGTCTACTGCGCCGTAAGCGGCCTGCAGCACCAGTGCACCCAGAATGGGCAGCATGAAAAAAGCGAGCTTTGGCAAAATGCGGCCTTGGGTAAAATCGGTCTTATCGTTTTTCAAGAGAATCTTTCCTTTCGCGCATAATAGCATAGAATTTTTCCAGCGTTTGGATGGTGCACGCTGCATCCTCCTCGGAAATGCTGTCCAGATACGGGAGCAGTTGCGAGAAGTAGTCCGTATTGTACTTCTGGGAAAGCGCTTGCCCGCTCTCGGTGAGAAACAGATAGGTCACGCGGCCATCTTCAGCGGATACCTGTTTTCTCAGATACCCTTTGTGCTCCATCTCTTTTACGGTACGGGTCACACCGGGGCGGGGCAGGTTCAGTGTATCGCTGAGATCAGAGATCTTCGGCTGGATGCCACGGGTCTGCAATTTCTGAATAACATCCAGACACTGGATATAAGAGGATGTCACACCCTCCGGCAGGGCAGGCAGCATCTCCCGTGCCCGCTTTGCCAGATAGCAGGCATCCAGCAGCTGCTTGATCAGTTCGATGGTCATAATGAAATTCCTCTCCAAACGATTATTAAAGATAATTAACATTGATAATTATATAGAACTGCCCGGGAATGTCAAGTCTTTTTGAAAAATCGGAGATGTCGGCAGCTTTGAGGCAGCTGCTTCCGGCATACCATTCTTGAGAGTGTTTGAGCGAATACAGTCTGAACCATGGATTAGAAGATCAAATACAAAACAAAAACAGGGTGCGCCCCTGCGGACGCACCCTGCCATCGCAATTCACGATTTGATTCGTTGGCAACAACCGTGAATTGCATATCGCAAACAGGTCGTTGAGAATTGCTCTGCTTGTAAAACTTGCGATTAAAGCCACAGATAACAGCGATATGTACAGCAGGGCGTTCCCCGTAGCAGAGTTCCCATAAAACAGTATTTGCAAAAGCTCCCGAAATGGGGAAGATTTGGCGTGACTTCGGTCACGCCTTTTCTTTTGCTTCCAGTTCATCCAGAGGGATGTACCCCAGCCCATCGTACTTGATATGGATGTGCTGCACCCGCTTTCCGCTGGACTTATCCGGGGCATCCACATAGATAGCCGACACCAGTTCACGGAGAGCATAGGGGGTGAGTTCTTCAATATGGACGTACTTGTGCGCTTTCTGGACGAACTTTTCAATATTCTCAATTTGCTGTTCCTGTACTTCGATTTCCTGTTGGATAGAGAGGACGTCCTCTTCCAGCTGCTTCTGCTCGGCATCGTAACTCTGGCTCATCATGTCAAAACGTTCATCGCTCAGCTTTCCACTGGCGTTGTCCTCGTAGATTTTCATGAACAGCCGTTTGAGATCTGCGATTCGCTTCTCATTTCGGGCAAGCTGCTTCTTCAGGACAGTCAGCTTTTCGCTGCTTTCCACCCGAAGCTGTTCCTCCATGACCTTGCGGAAGTAGTCTTCATGGCAAAGGATGTAGTCCGTCACCTGCTGGATATGGTTCAGCACACGGCCTTCCAGAACCTTTACCCGGATGAAGTGTCCCTTGCACTTGCTCCCGTTCTTCTTGTGCAGAGAGCAATCAAAGAAGTCTTGACTGAAGTCCCTGTTATTGGACGAACCATATTGCATCTTGGAACCGCAGTCAGCACAGTAGACTATACCGGAGAAAATGCTGCTCTTGCCTGTCCGGGTCATGCGGTGACGCTGATTACGAATCTCCTGAACCTTTTCAAACACATCATCGTCGATAATGCGCTCATGTGTATCCGAGAAGATAGCCTGATTTTTCACAGGATTCAGATGTTTCTTTTTATCCCAGATAGAGTTAGTATAGGTCTTGAAGTTGACTGTGCAGCCAGTGTACTCCCGACGTTCCAGAATCAAACTTACTGCTCTTTTATCCCAGCGATAAGGTTCTTCCGGAGCAGGTGCGTTTGTACTCCGGCCATGGCTCAACTTGTAGGCGGTAGGAGTCAGAACTTTGTCCACCCACAGTTGGTTGGCAATTTGGGTCGGACCACGGCCTTCCATGCACATGGAGAAGATGCGCTTCACGACCGCAGCCGCTTCCGGATCAACAAGCCAATGTTTCGGGTTCTCCGGGTCTTTCACATAGCCGTACGGCACATTGACCGTCAGCGGTACTCCACGCTCTCCCTTGGCCTTCTGAACGGCCCGAATCTTGCGGCTGGTATCGCGGGCGTAAAACTCGTTGAACCAGTTCTTAATGCCTGCAAAATCGTTGTTTATGCTGTTCGGGTCAATGGTGTCATAGTTGTCGTTAATGGCAATGTAGCGAACGCCATACTGGGGAAAGGTAAAGTTGGTGTACAGACCAGTCAAGGCGGAATTGCGCCCCAGTCGGGACAAATCCTTTGTGATAACGATTCCTATATGTCCCGCTTCAATCTCGGTCAGCATACTCTGGAAGCCGGGACGGTCATAGTTCGTGCCGGAGTAGCCATCATCCACAAAGAACACCGGGTTCGGAAAGTGATTCTTCTTAGCGTATTCCAGAAGAATAGCCTTCTGGTTCTCAATGGACAGGCTTTCGCCGAGCCGTGCGTCCTCTTGCGACAGTCGGCAGTAAAGTGCGGTGATTTTATTCGTTGCTCCAGACATTGTTGTGTCCTCCTTACTCTGTGGAGCAACTGTCGGTACAGGATTGGTTACCGGGTCAAGTATAGCAGAATTGGACGCAGTTGTCATTCGTCTGCACCCTCATCTTCAAATTTTTTCTGGGCGTTCTTGGCAACAATGCGCTCCAGCTTCTTCAAAAAGGACTCCTTGCCCTCATAGCTGCCGGTCACGGTGTAGGTGGTGTGACCGACTTTCTCCGTGGTGGTCAGTTCTGGAATCCAGAAAGCGGACAGGTTCTTGACATGGAGGTTGCCGTTCTCGTCCACATAAGAGCTGTGTTTCTTCTGCTCTTCGGTCAAGGGCTTCCGCTTGAAATAGATTTCATTTTCGGAGATGTTCACAGTCTCGCTGGTCTGCTCTTTCGGGGCATCATCATACAGCTGTGCGAAAAATGCCAGTGCATCTTCGGGTGGTTCTTCCTCCATGAGCTGCTCGAAAACTCGCTGTTCCTCTGCCGAGAGGTTATTCCATGCGGCTTCCAACTCCTGCTCGTTGGCTGCGTTGACGAAGGCTTCGATCTCTTTTTTCATGGTGCATCCTCCTTTGGCTGCGAAAAGCGGATTTTCAAAAAGTATGGGTTTTCGTGAGAGCAAGAATCGTCCCGTGGCCACAAATTTTCAATTCTTGAAAATTCTTGCCCTTTTGGGACAGCTTCTTGTTGGGGCGTGCCTGCCCCAAACCCTGCTTAGGAGTGAGTGCGATATACTAGGAATTTATTTATTGCTTGCATCGGTTTTGTCGTTTCCCTTTTTCTTACGAGACAAACCTAAACAAAGATGCGTCGAGCCAAGGCAAAGAAATGATGAACCAAGACACAACCATACAACAGCCATAGAATTATCATTTCCACTTATGAAGCTAATAAGTGAAGCCATATATAACAGAGCAGAAGCTGCATAGAATAAGATAGATTTCTTGGTTTCTTTTTTCATAAATAATCGCCTCCACAAATCGATTTGTTGAGTCAATTATACCACGTTCTTTATCGAAATTACACCCTCTACATGGGAGAACTTGGCCGATTTACTGCGTACGTGCGTACCCATCTTCCGTATACACGTATGCGGCGATTTGCCCGAAACGCACTCTATACAGCCGTTCCCCCTCGGAGAGCCCACTACACTTTGCAGACCACAGGGATGAAAGTGTCATAGTGGGTTATTACACTTCCGCAGAAGTGCCTTCTCCTCGCCGCAGACAGCCGGGTGTGCCTTTTGTGAGAGCTTTCTGTGCGGCGAATCTACATCGCCCACAGGCGATGTAAGCAGGGATTCCAAAGGGGCGCAGCACCCTTGGCACACGACTTTGGTACAAAGTCTAGTGTGTTACACCTTTCCAGAGGTGTATACGTTCCTGAAATGCAAAAAGCCCCATACCCAACACCTTAACGGTGCGGACATGGGACTTGATGCTTCCTCGGCCTAGCCGGGTACTCCGTAACCAATCCTGACAGGCAGTTGCCGTGTCATTTTTCGAAAACTGTTTTACGGATACCCAGCAGTCGGGAACGCTCTGTTTCTCTTTGCTGGGGGGCATGATGAGCCTGCTCCGCCTGCCACGCGGCAAACTCCTGCTGGCCTTCCTCGCTGTTCCAGCAGGCAAGGATGGCCGGGTAGAATGCCCGTGCCAGACGGTCAATGACTTCATCGGGATAAGGGGAAGTGTTTGTGCATTAAAGACGCAAGCTGCTATAAAACGGCAAGGTTTCCCGCAATCAAGAAACCTTGCCGTTTTGTGCTATATGTTGGCTGAATCAGGCGGTTCCCCGTAAACTCACAGCGCTACGTTGACCGGCAGGACATACACGCCGTCGGCGGTGTAGTAGGTGATCTGGGTAACAGTCTTGCCGATGATGGATGCAAAGTAAGGATCATCGGCATTGAAGCCCAGCTTGGTACCATGCCAGATGTTGGCCACATGACGCAGGCCGTACTCACTGCCATCGGCGGCGGTCAGCACCACGCCGTAGGCCTTGTTGGTGCTGGTGTCCAGACCAAAACCGGAGAGCTTCATCTCGTAATTCGTGTGGCGGCCATTGGTGGTCAGCTCCACAGTAACACCCTCCACGGTAGTCTCGGTGGCGTGGACTTTGCCAAACTCCCACTTGCCGCTCAGCAGATTGTACCATGCGGTAATGTAGTAGGCAGGGGTCTCACTGAGCTTGTAGTACTGCAAAGCCCTTGACCTTTTTGCCGGTGCCATGCTGTATGTGGTGGTGGAGGAACTGATCCCGGAAATGTCGCAGGGGCAGCACTCCAACGTCGGCACGGTGTTTTTCGCGGTGGGCTTCAGCGTGATGATGGTGCTGGACGTAGCACTGGGGTGACGGTTGGGGGTTCCCGAAAGCGAAATCTCTTTCGGAATCTCCGAAAATGCCTAAACTCCTTGACAGAGGAGACAGCAGGGCGTATTATTTTGGCAGAAGGACCGCTGAGAAGCGGCTTTTTATAGAACAGAAAGTTAGCTTTACCTAACTCATAACTCTGCCCTATACGAAGAAATATATCTCTTCTATTTACAGGTGGAAAATAAATAGAGAAGGAGCGTATCAGGATGAAGATCTACTATTTTGGTGCAGAGGATGCCCCGGTGCTGTTGCTGCTGCCGGGCACCTGTTGCCATTGGAAAAGCAATTTCGGTGCGGTGATCCCGCTTCTGGCTGACAGCTTCCGGGTGCTGTGCGTCAGCTACGATGGCTTTGATGAGACCGAACAGACCGAATTTCCCACCATGCTGGAGGAGACCGAAAAGATCGAGGCCTACCTCAAGACCCACTGCGGCGGTCACATCCGGGCGGCCTACGGCTGCTCTCTGGGCGGCTCGTTTGTGGGGCTGCTGGCGGCACGGCAGAACATCCACATGGACTGTGGCATTCTGGGCAGCTCCGATCTGGATCAGGCATCGCCGCTGGCGGCAAGCTTGCAGACGGATTTTCTGCTGCCATTGATCTACCCTGTGGTGCGGGACGGAAAGTTCAAGGCAAAATTTCTCCAAAAGCGTCTGGATAAGCGTGCCAGAGAGTCGGGGGATTATGTCAAAGCCTTTCTGAAAATGTTCGGTGAGGCCCGCCCTTATGTGACCATGCAGAGCTGTAAAAATCAGTTCTACTCCGATCTTATCACTCCGCTGCCGGATAAGATCCATGTACCCGGTACCGAGATCCATATTTTTTACGCCCTGAAAATGGGCGCAAAATATCGTGCCCGGTATCAGCGGCATTTTGCACATCCTGTTCTCCATGAGCAGAACTTGCAGCACGAGGAATTGCTGGCCTGTCACCCGGAGCAGTGGGCGCATCTGGTAAAAAGCATTGCATTGTGAACGGTAAAACGTATCTGGAGCAAGCAGGATTTTGTAAGATCCAGAACCACAAAAACAAAAAGGGCTGGCTTTGCATCACAGCACAGAAATGAGGTGCGATCATGTCGAAAAAAGCAACGGAATTTCAAAGAAAAGCAATGAGCTGGATGTACCGGGGCAAGGAAATCTTCAAGCCTTTGAACACCGGCTGGATCGACGAGAATGTTGCCTGCGTGCGCGAATGGGTGGCAAATATCTTCTTCTACCGCAAGGGCGATACCACCATTATGATCGATGCCGGATACAACTATGACCGGTTGGCAGAGAAGATGCACTGGCTGGGGATTGCTCCGAAGTCGATACGCCATATCCTTATCACCCATCAGGACACCGACCATGTGGGTGCGGTGGAGGCGGACAGTCCGGGGCTGTTTCAGAATGCAAAGCTGTACATCGGCGAGATCGAGAACCGGTATCTCACCGGCGAGGTGCGGCGAAAAGTCATCTATCATCTCTATAAATTGCCGCAGGTGACGATCAACAATGAAAAAGTGCTGCTGCACGATGGTGAGGTCATCGACATCGACGGGATCAGGATCGAGTGCTTTCTCGTTCCCGGTCATACATGGGGGCACATGGTATACCTTGTGGACGGGAAATATCTCTTTACCGGCGATACCATCTGGTTCGACGCGGACGGCGGCTACAGCTTCATTTCCTCGCTGGCGGAGGACAATAAGCTGGCTGTGCAGTCACTGGCGGAGCTGGAGCGGAAACTGCGCGCACGTGAGCTGCATCCATATTTCATCACCGGTCATACGGGATGGACGGACAATTTTGCCTTTGCGTTTGCCCACAAAGACAAGAGCTGTTCACCATTCAAAAAACGAGTACACGACCCATCGGCGCCCTATGATGCCTACGACGAATCGGACGACACCGAAGAAAATGCAAAGAGCGGTTTTCTGAAAGGCGTGGGAAGATGAAGGACAGCGAATTACAAATTGACCGCAGCTGCCATGTGCTATATTCCAAACCCTGCAAAAAGGAAATTCTGGCGAAAATCACTCTGCACTATCCGGAGGTGGAGCGCGAGGCGGTCTGGGAGCAGGTGCAGCTGAGATACGCAGAGCTTCTTTCCAAGTGGCGCACCGACCTCGGCGGTAAAAAGAATTTTCACAACGGTGTAGGCGGCACCTACGACTGCATCGCCATCATGTGCTTTTACGATGTGTGCCGGGATGTGGTCACATTCCGCGAAATGGAAGAGATCGAAGAAAATCTGATCCTGCCGTCCTTCCGGAAGCTGCGCTTCGTTGACATCAACAAGCCATTCTGGAAAAAGCTGATGTATCGGGCATTCAGCACCGCCCAAAAGCACTGTGACACATGGCATGATTACGAGATGGATGTTGCGCCTTACGAAAACGGCAAGCCTATTTATTATGAATTTACGGCGTGTCCGGCGGCGGAATTTGCCAAGCGGTTCGGATTTACGGACATTATGCCTGCCCTGTGCAATGTGGACTATGCATCCATGGAACTGCTCCATGCCAAGCTCGTGCGGACGACCACCTGCGTGGACGGCTGCCGGTGCGACTATACCATCTGCGGCGATCAAGACCCGTATGCAAAGGAACATCCCGAATATCGGGACGAGGCAGGATTCAGGAGGAACACGTAATGCTTTTACAAGTGATTTTGGAAGGTCTTGGGCTGGGAATCCTGTTGGTTCTCGTCTGTGCCGTGGGCATCCGCAAAGGGGCTGTTGGGATGGTGCATCTTTACAGCCCGGCGGTGCAGCAGCGGTGCGTAAAACTGGGGCTTACAAGCCCGGAACGCATCCGACGCAACAGCCTGCTGTTCAAAGCAGTCTGCATTCCCGGCTATATTGCCTATGTGCTGGTGTGCGTCTATGCGGTGAACGGTGCGCGGGGTTTTCGTGCGGGCTTCTGGCAGCTGCTCGCCATCTTGTCCGTTATGAATCTCATTGACCGCTTTTTGATCGATGGCTACTGGGTGGGGCACACGAACGCATGGACGATCCCCGGAACAGAGGATCTGAAGCCGTACATTACCGCAAAAGACAAGCAGAAAAAGTGGCTGTTCGGCACGGTGGGCATGGCAGTCATAGCGGCGGTGCTGGCGGCAATGATGACAGTACAGTGATCGGAAAGACCCTTCCGTCAGCGGCTTTTTCCGGTTTCTTGCAAGGGTCGGGGACAACAGGATGAAAATGCAGATCGTGAGGATCGGATTTGGAGGGAGAGCATGAAACACCTGCACTTTGATGTGGAACTCAATGGCTTTTACGGTGCGTATTGGGCGTGTGCCGGCGGTTCAGACTGTGCGGTCATCACGATGATCGGGGATGATCCAGAGGATCGGCTTGCGCGCTCGGCAGTGAAATGGCTTTGCGGGTGCGGCGTGAACGTGCTCACAATGTCGCCCGCGAAAAAAGATTACGGACATCATAATTACCCGCTTGAGCGTGTGGAGACGGCAATTTCATGGCTGAAAGCTAACGGTAACAGAAAGATCGGCATTGCCGGTGCATCGACCACCGGAACGCTTGCGCTGACAGCGGCTGCCATGTTCCCGGATATCACCCTGACCATTGCCATGACACCCAGCGACTTTGTGTGGCAGGGCTTTCTGCAGGGCAAAAGGGACGGCTGCAAGGAGTGGCCGGTCGAGGGTGAATCACTGTTCTCCTACCGGGGCAAGCCGCTGCCCTATATGCCGTTTTGCTATCAGCATCCTGACTATTGGCATTGCATCGCCGCCGAGAGCAAACGCGTCGGCGATATGGTAAACTCCCGCAAACTGTTTGACGATTCCGAGACAGCTCATCCGATCGAGCCGGAAGAATACATTCCCGTTGAAAACATCCGGGGAAAGCTGCTGCTGATCGGCGCGGAGGACGATGCGCTGTGGGACACCGCAAAGTATATCCGCCGGATGGAAAAGCGCCTTGCCGAAAAACCGCATGAATGCGAGATCGAGACGATGGTTTATGCCCACGGCACCCACTTCGTTTTCCCGGAGGGGATGCTGAAAATCATGCTGCCGGTTGGCTCCGGTCTATTTGTGAAGTTCGCGTTTCAGGCAGCAAAAAAATATCCGAAGGAATGCCGCCAGACCCGGATAGACATCGAGAAACGGATGTGCCGGGTGTTAGCGGAATGGAAAGGAGCAAAGTGAGATGCGTTGGATGGGAATGCCCATGGCCATGTGGGCGGTGTTTGCCAGATCGTTTCAGACGCAGCTGACGGCGGTGCTGGGCTATGATGCAGTCACTGCAAAGCAGATCACCAAAACCGCCAAGCCGAAATACAAAGAGATCATCGCCAAATTGCCGGAGTTTGAAAAGGGCGACCGCTTCCAATTGAACATCATTGGCTGCGCCATGCTGGGGGCGTTTGTCCTCTGTATGCCGCAGCGGCCGGATGCAGAGGCGCTTACGGTTTACTATGAGAACGCTCAGATGACGCCGCTGATGAAGTGGTTCTGCCGCAAAAGCGGAAAAAGCAAGTTTACCCCAAAGGATATTGCCGCTATGAAAGCCACTGCCGCCCTGAAAGCCGCCGACCGCAACCCCTACTCGTGGAACATGGAATTTTACGAATACCCGGATGGCAGCGGCTACGAGGGACGCTTTACAAAATGCGGCATCTGTGTGCTGATGAAGGAGCTGGGTCTGTACGACCTGACCCCCGCCCTGTGCCATCTGGACTACACCATGAGCGAAGCGGGCGGTGTGACAAATTTTGTGCGGCAGTATACCATTGCCTCCGGCGGGCCCTACTGCGACTGCGGGTACAAAAAGAAAGGAAAATAAATAGGAGGAGCGCAGGGTGGTTTATGAGAAAAAAGCACTCTGCGTATCTCGCAGGTTGACAGAGATTTTGACATGATACGTTTTTTTGAAGGAGGTCTTTCCGTGAAAAAACAGTCCGATCTTTCCCGGCTGATGGGTTACGCCGGGAACTACCGCTATTTTACCTACGCTTCGTGGGTGCTGTCTGCGGCCAGTGCGCTGGTGGCGCTGGTGCCTTTTGTGTACATCTGGAAAATTCTGCGGGATGTGTTGAACGCCGCACCGAACTATGCGCAGGCGGTGAACAGCCCCCATTACGGCTGGATGGCAGTGTTGTTTGCGGTGCTGTCCTATCTCATCTACATTGCGGCGCTGATGTGCTCCCACCTGTCGGCATTCCGGGTGGCGACCAATCTGCGGCTGGCGGTGTCGGAGCATCTGGCGGTGCTGCCGCTGGGCTTTGCCGAGAACTTCGGCAGCGGCAAGCTGCGTAAGATCATCCACGAGAGCACAGGAGCAGCCGAGACCTATCTGGCCCACCAGCTGCCCGACCAGTACAACGCCATCGCCACCCCGGTGGGGCTGCTGGTTTTGCTGCTGGCGTTCGACTGGCGACTGGGGCTGCTGAGCCTTGCGCCGGTGGTGTTGGCTTTTCTCATCATGACGACCATGACTGGCAAGCGGATGGCTGAAAAAATGCGGCAGTACGGCAACGCCTTGGAGGCTATGTCCAACGAGGCCGTGGAGTACGTCCGGGGCATCCCGGTGGTCAAGACCTTCGGGCAATCGGTATTTTCCTTCAAAAAGTTCAAGACCACCATTGATGAGTACGAAAAATGGGTCATCTCCTACACCAAAGATCTGCGCCTGCCCATGATGTTCTATACCGCCGCCGTCAACGGTGTGTTCGCCTTTCTGATCGCGGGCGGGCTGCTGTTCACGAACCACGGCGTCACTCCGGAGTTTCTGCTGAACCTGCTGTTCTATATCATCATCACGCCAGTGATCTCCCTGACTTTGACCCGTATAATGTACATGAGTGAGAACAAGATGGTGGTAGCGGATGCGCTGGCACGCATCGACTCGGTGCTGGAGGCGGCGCCCATGCAGGTGCAGGCTGTTCCGCAGCACCCGAAGGATTCCTCTGTCACGTTGCGGGATGTGCATTTCAGCTACGACGGAAAAACCGAGGTCATCAAGGGCGTTTCTCTGGACATTCAGCCGGGACAGACCGTAGCTTTTGTAGGCCCCTCCGGCGGCGGCAAATCTACGCTGGCAAACCTTGTCTGCCGGTTCTTTGATGTGCAGAGTGGCAGCGTCCGGGTGGGCGGAGCGGATGTGCGGGCTATCCCCAAGGAAGAACGGATGGATACCATCTCCTTTGTGTTCCAGAACAGCCGCCTGCTCAAGGGCAGCATTCTGGATAACGTCCGTCTGGGCAGACCGCAGGCCACCGAGGCCGAGGTGTTGGCAGCACTGAAAGCTGCACAGTGCATGGATATTGTGGAGAAGTTCCCGGCGGGTATCCATACCGTCATTGGCACCAAGGGCGTGTATCTGTCCGGCGGCGAGCAGCAGCGCATTGCCATTGCCCGCGCCATGCTGAAAAATGCGCCCATCCTGATCCTAGACGAGGCCACCGCTTTTGCCGACCCGGACAATGAAGCTAAAGTGCAGGCAGCCTTTGCCCGGCTTGCCAAGGGCAAAACGGTGCTGATGATCGCGCACCGCCTGTCCACAGTCGCTAACGCCGACTGCATCTATGTGGTGCAGGATGGGCAGATTGTGGAATCCGGCACAAAGGACGAACTGTGTGCGCAGAACGGTCTGTTTGCCCGGATGTGGCAGGATTATCAGGCCTCGGTGCAGTGGAAGGTCGCAAAGGAGGGGTAAGGAATGATCGAAAAAATTCAACACGCCACAGCCAGTTCCCCGGAGGGCGCAAAGGGGCTTGTAAAGGGCGTTCTGGCCTGTGCGTTCCAGAACATGGCGTTCATGCTGCCCACCGGGCTGCTGTATCTTCTGGTCAAAGACCTGCTGGCAGGCTCTACGAGCGAGAGAAGTACCTTTTATCTGCTGGGATGCGTTGCCTGCTTTGCACTGATTTTACTGACCACATGGTTCCAATACAACGGCACTTATTTTACCACCTATAAAGAGAGTGGCACCCGCCGCCTGACCCTTGCGGAGCGGCTGCGCAAGCTGCCCTTGTCTTTCTTTGGCAAGCGAGACCTTGCCGACCTGACCAGTACCATCATGGCAGACTGCGAGGTGTTGGAAAAGGACTGCTCCCACTTCATCCCCGGTCTGTTCGGTTCCCTCATCTCTACCGTGCTCATTGCCCTGAGCCTGTTCGCCTTTGAGTGGCGGATGGCTCTGGCGGCATTGTGGGTCATCCCGGTATCCGTTGCCATCGTGGTGGGCAGCTACCGGGTGCAGGACAAGGTGCAGGGCAGGACCATGGCGGCGAAAATGGCCTGTGCGGACGGCATTCAGGAGTACATCGAGACCCTCCGGGACCTGAAAGCCAGCAATGCAGAGCAGCGGTATCTGTCCGGCCTTTCCGGCAAAATCCGGGCAGTGGAAAAGCAGTCTATTGTGGCAGAGCTGGAAACAGCGCTGTTTGTGTCCTCCGCCGGCATGGTGCTCAAGCTGGGCATTGCATCGGTGGCGCTCACCGGCGCAATGCTGCTGGTGCAGGGCAGTATCGACGTGTTGACCCTGTTTCTGTTCCTGATGGCGGCTTCCCGGATGTACGACCCCATGCAGGGGGCTTTGCAGAATCTGGCGGCGGTCATTGCCATGCGCACCAATGTGGGGCGGATGAACGAGATCCTGGACGCTCCCCTGCAGACCGGCAGCGAGCAGCTGACCAATCAGGGCTGCGATATCGTGTTCGACCATGTGGGCTTTGCCTACAACTCCGGCGAGACGGTGCTGCGGGATGTCTCCTTTACCGCAAAGCAGGGGGAGGTCACGGCACTGGTGGGTCCCTCCGGAGGCGGCAAGACTACCGTTTCCCGGCTGGCGGCACGGTTCTGGGATTACCAGAAGGGCAGCATCACCGTGGGCGGCATGGAGGTTTCTCAAATCGACCCGGAAAAGCTCATGAGCCTGTACTCCATCGTGTTTCAGGATGTGACGCTGTTTGACAACACGATCCTGGAAAATATCCGTCTGGGGCGCAAAGGTGCCACCGACGAGGAGGTTCTGGCAGCAGCAAAGCTGGCAAACTGCGAGGAATTTGCCGAGAAGCTGCCGGACAAGTGGAACACCAACATCGGCGAGAACGGCTGCGCCCTTTCCGGCGGCGAGCGTCAGCGCATTTCCATCGCCCGCGCATTCCTGAAGGATGCGCCCATCATCCTGTTGGACGAGGCCACCGCCAGCTTGGACGTGGAAAACGAAACTGCCATTCAGGGGGCTCTATCCCGGCTCATTAAAAACAAAACCGTCCTCATCATCGCCCACCGGATGCGCACCGTAGCCGGTGCGGATCAGGTGGTGGTGCTGTCGGGTGGCATCGTGGCCGAACAGGGCAGCCCGGCAGAGCTGTACGCCCGGAAGGGCTTGTATGCCCACATGGTGGATCTGCAGTCGGCAAGCCGGAATTGGACGATCTGAGAATGAGGGCGGCTTTTTATAAGTGTGCCGCCGCCAAGAAGAAAAAGACCTGCGATAAAAAGGCCGTGCGGAAACAGTGGCTGGAAGATCTGGTTGTCAAAGAGACCATGAAACTGGTGGAAGACGATGCTTCCATGAATGCCATCATCGCCAAAGTGATGGAGCTGCAAAATCAGGAAAGCACGGATTTGCCCATCTATGAAAAGCAGTTGAAAGAAACGGAAGTCGGCATCACCAATATGCTGAATGCCATCCAGATGGGCATTCTGACCAGCTCTACCAAGGAACGGCTGGAAGCGCTGGAAGAACAGCGGAAGGAACTGCAAGCCCGCATTGCAGAGGAACGGCTGGCTAAGCCAAAGATGAAAGAGGAGTTCGTCCGGTTCAATCGCAAGGACAGGTTTGGAATACTGCTCTGACCGGCATATTTTGCGATATGCAATCCAACGATGTTGCAAACGATTAAAAAGTTGGATTGCGATGGCGGCTCCGTTTCCGCAAGCTGGATATGACCCAGCCGGAGCAGCGGCAGGCACTGGTGGACACCTTCATCAATGCCATCTATCTCTACGATGATAAGGTCCTCATCACCTTTAATTATAAGGAAGGTACGGAAACGGTCGCTTTCGGGGAAGCCGTGAAAGCAGAGAAAAGTTCGGATATGAGTGCGCGAGGTGCACCAGATATTGAACGTCAAATCGTAAGATTTGGCGTTCTTTCTTTATGTAGGAAAGCGGCTGCACACTTTCTGCACACCGTTTGCACATTTGCCCGAATCAGGGGCTTTTCTGCGCAAGGTTTGCACAGCCTGCTTTCCTTTGCATAAAAAGAAGAAATTTTAGGCGAACAAGGCTCTCGTCAACTCTCTGCGTTCGTCTGCGTCCATCAGCCGAATGGCTTCAAGGATCTCCTTACCGGAGATTTTTGTTGCCGCCGGCTTTTCATTTTGCTGGGGCTGGGGTGTTGCCGGGGTCAGGTCTTGGGAATAGAAGTTCGCTTCGATCTTCTCGGTCAGCTCCAACCGGGGCTTGTCCTGCGTGTGGGCATAGGTGTCCATCAGGACAGATGCCGTTGCATGACCTGTGTTGCCCTGCACCGACTTGAAGTCACCATCCGACTGCAAGAGCTGGTAGGTGGCACTGGAGTGGCGCAGACCGTGGAACACGATTTGCTCAAACTCCGGGTGTTCGGCTCTCCACAGACGATACCACTTTGTCAGCAGCTCCGGCGCAATGGGCAGACCATCCGGAAGCCGGAACAGCTGCCCGCAGTTGCTGTACTTTTCCGGGGTGCGCTGCTCGTCCTGTTTGAGCTTTTCAAGCCATGCAAGAAGCTCCTCTTTCAAGGGCTTGGTCATATACAGGATGCGGGTGGACTTCTTGGTCTTGGGCTTTTTCAGGATGAGGGAGGACTTGCTGCCCTCCCGCCTGTCTGGGAAGGTGTGGTAGACCTGATTGGGGTCGAGCTTTTCCAAAGCGTCCTTGTTGGCTCGCTGCATGGTCTTGCTGACTGAGATGGTGCCGCGCCCATCGGCGGCATCAAAGTCCAGATCACTCGGCTGCAAGCCGAGAATTTCGCCCTCACGGAGCGAAAGGATCATGCTCATGTGCACCGCCAGATGCAGGGCAGGGTTCTCGATGGTGTTCAAGGCCGCCAGCATCGTCTTTTCATCCCAGATGGTACGCTCCTCGCTGTTTGCCTTGGGCGCTTCACGGGGCAGGGGAATCTTGTGGATCAAGTCCCATTCCACCGCATAGGAGAATGCGGTCTTGAGCAGCGTGTGGACTTCGTGGATAGAGGTGCTGGACAGCAGCCGCTTCTTCTGCTTCTCGGAAAGTTTCTGCTTGATACCCTTCACATACTGCCCGCAGGGGGTCTTGGCAAGGGTGGCATAGAACTTCTCGATGTCATAGGTGCGCAGCTCCTGCACCTTCCGCTTCCCGATATACGGCACGATAAGGTTCTGCACCATCGCCACGGACTGGGTGTAGGTCTTGGGGGACCATTTGTGCTTGGTGGACTGGATCGAAATCCACTTGTACAGCATTTCCTCCATCGTCATGGTGTCGGGGACGAGGAACGTGCCGTCCAGCAGTTCTTTCTCGACCGTGATCTTTCGCTCCTGCGCCTCCTTTTTGGTCTTGAAACTTTCCCATCCCTCGCAGGGCTTGCCGGAATGGTCTTTGTACTTGTAACGGACGGAGTAGGAATCTCCGCGCTTCATGATAGATGCCATAGATTACCTCCTTCAGACCGCTGCAAACCAGTTGTCGAAGCTCTGCTTGTTCACCCGGATGCTGGTGCCGATGCGCAGCACCCGGAAATCCTTCGTGGTGTTGCACAGGTTGTACGCCGCACGGGGAGAAATCGCCAAAAGCTGGGCGATCTCCTCTACCCGGTAAACAAGGGGTTCGTGCTTGGCTGCTTTGGTCTGGTCAGAAGATTCTGTGGCAGGGGATTTGGACGCTTTCATTGTAACCGGGTTCGAGTCCTTTTGCAAGAACTTATTCGTATAATCTTTAGATTTCGCATCTTCGGTCATGTCAGGCCGATTCATATTCATAGGCAGACCTCCAATTCCTTGTAACCGAACGCCTGTAACCGGGCAGGAAAACTCTCTTTTTCTGCACACAGGGCATCCGGTGGGCTTTATACTTTTTCTTATCTTTTTAAGGTTACATGGTTACAGAAAGAGGAAAACGCAGCAGTCATGCGGACTTTTCGGTGTAACTGCAGCGTAACCGAATCTGTAACCAGACGTGTAACCGCTGTCCATCAGAAGGGGAAGCCCATCTGCTTGGCCTCCGCGTCTGTTATTTCGGAGAAATCTTCAGCCCCGGTTTCGGGGCTGGTTACGCGCTCCCAGCCTTTCTGAACGCCGTACTTCGGGTAACGCTTGGCGGTCTTGTGCGCCTGCCAGCCTTGGATATCGCCGCGCGAAATTCCTGTGTTCATGATCTCGCAAATGGCACGGGTCTCCCACTCTGCCGGGATATTGGTGTTGCCCAGTGCTTCCTCATAAAGCTGCTTGGAACACACCCGGTCACCCGTGTAGTCCTCCAGAAAGGCGTAGATCATGCCCGCCTGTGCATCCTCCTGCATGAAGTCCTGCTGGTGGGCTTGCAGCGTTTCCTGCATGGCAGGGCTGAACGCCAGCTTATAGTTGCCGCTGTTGTAGATGGTCATGGCTTCCGCCCAAAGCTGGTCGATATAGGTGCGGGATTCGGTTTCATCGTCCAGAATGTGCACTTCGGCCAGTTCCGCATCAACCGGAATGGGAATGAATCGACGGTTGCCCGTGCGGTCACGGGGCAAAAAATCCTGCCGATTGGTTGTACCAGCAAAGACGCACTGGCGCAGACGGTCGGCAGGATGGGTCTCGTAGGGGATTTTATAGGTTTCCTTCTGCTTGCTGAGAAAGCTCTTGATCTCCTCGATGCTCTTGGCATTGGCGGTGGCGATCATCTCCGACATTTCGATGATCCAGTGACCTTGCAATTTGCGGTACACATTGTCGTCGTCCAACCGCCGCAAATCGTCTGAGAACCATTCATCCTTGACCGCCAGCAGCCGAAAAAAGCTGGACTTTCCCGTACCTTGCCCGCCAACCAGACAGAGCATGGTCTCAAATTTGCATCCCGGTTGGAACACCCGCTTGATGGCTCCCAGCAGAAAGATTTTCATGGCTTCGCAAGTGTACTCGTCCTCCGCAGCACCGAGGAAGTGGTGCAGGACATGGGCTATCCGCCCCGTCCCATCCCATTTCAGGCCGTTCAGGTAGTCCCGGATGGGATGATAGCGGTTCTCGTTGGCAACGATGCGGATGGCCGATTCAATTTTCTTCTCGCTGGAAATGCCGTATTTCTCCATCCGACGCAGGATATACTTCATATCGGTGTCGTTCAGGGTCTTGCCGGAGCGCGGCCAGCCCACAGGCTTTACAATGTCGATGCGCTCGCTCAACAGGTTCAGCCGGATGGCATCAGCAAGCACATAGTCGTTCTGCAAAATCGTGATGCAGTTTTGGATTGTCCGCTGGATCTCTCCGTTGGAGTGCTTGGACAGCATTTCCTTTACATCTGCAACAGTTCGGGGAGTGCGTTCTTCCTGATTACCTTCTTTGCTCAATAAACATCACCTCGTACTAATATTGAAAACGATTTTCCGACTTTTCGGCGGTAGGCGGCGCAGATGACTTCCGCTGTGCCTGTTCTTCCTGCAAATGGCTCAGCAGTTGCAGAACGGAATCCCGTGCTTTCTCCTTGACCTGCTCCTTGCCCTTCTGCCGGACTTCCGGCTTCAGGAGTTTCTCCTGCAGACGGGCGGCGGTGGTCTGCATGGTTTTGAGGAACTTGTCCAACACGGTATCCAACCGGTGAGCGGCGTACTCTCTCGTGGCCTGCGGAGCCTTGCGCTCCGGGGACAGCACCCACTTCTTCGTGTCCTCGATCATCCGCATATCCTCTTTCCGGGTCTCGGTGCGCACCACATCCGTCACGACCTCCACCGCCTTGTCGTAGGCTGCTGCCGAAACTTCATCGATCAGAGTTTCCATGTCGTTGACCTTGAGGGTCAACTCGTTCAGCTTGCTCTGCTGGGTGGCAAGCTGCTCTTTCTGCTTAGCAAGAATGAAGTCCTGCTTTTCCAGATACTTGCGGTTGCCGTACTCCGCTTCTTCCTCCAATTCCAGCCCGTGCCGCTTGGCGATTTCAAATAGCATCTTCCGGCAGGCGGCATCAAAGGTGATCTTGCGGTTGTTCCGGCGGCTGAGGGGCTTATTCGGGTCGGGCAGCTCAAAGCCCAGTGCTTCCAGCGCCTTTTCCTGCTGTGGAGCGATCTCGCCGTACTTGTTCTCACAGTCGAACACATGGCGCTCATGGATATGGGGAGTGCTTTCATCCAGATGCAGCGCCCAGTCCAGTACATGAACATGGTCTCCGAACCTTGCCTTGAACTCGTCAATGAACTCGGTGACGATGTTCAGCAAGTCCCCCGCCGAAGCGTGTTCATCCAGCGTCCCAAGCTGGTAGATAGTTTCCTCTGGGCAGGTCTTGCGGCTGGACAGCAGGTCGGGAATGGAGCGGTTGCGCTCTGTGTGCCGGATCTTGGCGTTGCGCTCGTTCTGGCTTTCGATGAAGGCCGTGTAGTGGGTCTCGTAGAATTGCCGTTCTACATCCGAGAAGGTCGCCGCCAGATCGTCCGGGTCTTGTGGAGCGAGAGCCGAACGGAAACCGTGGAAGCAGTCCCAGTAGATGTTGCCCTTGGCTCGTTCCGAGTCGATGTGTTCACTGTTGGCAAGGTTGAAACTTCGGTCATTGTGTTTGGGGTTATAGGTGCCGTGGGTTCCGGCTCGTCCGTTGTGTCGTGTTAATTTCAGCTAGACATCCCTCCATTTCAACGTCTTGGTGGGGGGGCAGCAGCTTTGCTGCTGAATCTGCCGCTTGCGGTGCGCCAGATAATACCCAGTAGGATATGACGCAGGGCATCATATCACTGGGGCAAAGGACTGCATCCTCTGCACTCTTGCACCGGGCAAGCTGTCCCGATGGACAGCTCGTCCGGCTTTTTCAGTGGGCCATTTTGACCCACTGATTCTGTTACGGGTAGAATCAAGTGGTCATTTTGACCACCTGATTTTCAACAGGCCTTGGGACGTTACGGTAAAATCAAGTGCCAGGTAGCGGCACCTGATTTTTACGGAGGGGGGTGACGTGTTACAGATAAAACCGAAGTTCTCAAAATGATAACTCTGGTGGCTTCGTTACGGCTAAAATCAAGTTACGGAAAGCGGAACTTGATTTCAGAGGACAGCCCTAATTCCCACTGTGGGGATTTGGGAGTGAGCAATTAGGCGTTACGGTAAAGTGGTATTTTCCAAAATGGGAAGCACCACTTTACAGGATAGAAGCAGCATTCGCTTTACGCTGGCGGTAGCCTTTCTGCCGACAGGCATTGCTGCAATATCTGGCATCTGCCCGAATTGGTAGGAACTGTTCCCCGCAGCAGACGCAGGTGTAGGTTCCACGGTCGGCACGCTTTTTAAGGCTTTTCCGCAGATTCAGCATCTTGTGACCGCAGGTCTGGAAGCTGCAATATTTGCGGCTTCGGGTCTGGGTGTAGAGGACCTTGCGGCAGTATTCACACTGGATTCTGCGCACGCTGGGGTCACCATCAATGAAATATTCCATCAGAGTGTCCTGATTTTCGCGTTCCCATTGTTCTGTTGTCATAGAAATCCTCCTTTGGTTGTTACGGGTGTGTGGTGGATAATGAAAAGCATTATTTGCCCAAACGTTACAGATGCGTGGCGGTTATCAAAATGGTAACAGCCACTTTCGCACAATAAAGCGTTACGATTGTCTGGTTGGTGATCAAAAATGATCACCAACTAAAATCTGTGCGTTATAGCTGGGTGGTAAGTGGACAATTTGTCCATTTACCACTTCCAAGTGGTGAGTTACGGTTTTCGTAACCCACCACAGAGCGACCGTGTTACGGTCATTTGGTAAGTACTGAAAAGCAGCACTTACCGGATTTCACCGTGGCTTGACAAAATGTCTACATGAGGTGAGCCATAACGCAGAAGATCCTTCTGGGAAATGACGCTTTGTGTCATTCACCACATCAACTGGCCATTTTGACCAGTTGATATTGGGTGCGCCGTTCTCCCTGCATGGCTTTCCTGCCCCCTTCCGGCGGCGTTTTCTGGCTCTCCCTTGCGGGGTCATCGCCGAGTATCCCATGCAGACGGTCTTTCTGTTTTCAAGGTGCGGTGCTGGATTTGGCAATAAAAAATCGCCACACAACAACCTGAACCTGACCATCCCTTCCGGGATAGCCTTGGTTCGGGTTCGTTATGTAGCGATAAGAAAGTTAAAAACTTGCTCCGGCTCCTTTGGGAGCCGAGCTGGAACTCTAAGTAAAATATGTTATATTAAATTGTTGGAATAGATTACCACATAAATCGAGCCGTGTCAACAAAAAGTTTTGAAAACACGACACTTTCGGCGGTTTGCGAGAAAATGCTCTGAAAACTTTGGCGAAAAGAGAGAGCCGGATGGCTCGTTTTACTTATTTGTTTTTTACCAGCAGTGCCTGATACGGCTCCAGCTCCACATCCGCCAACCAGACGGAAGTGCCCTCCGGGGTGTGATATTCGCCGCCCAAAGCGTCCAGACTTGCCCCTGCCGGGTACTCGGTAAAGTTGAACAGTCCCACCAGCGTTTCCTCGCCGCGCTTGCGTACCAGCGCCAGCACACCGGGGTTGTGGCTGTCCCATGTGGTCACCCACGCATCCGGGGCAAAGCAGGGGTCTGCCCGCATTTGGCGCAGCTGCTCCATGCCCTGCCACAGCTGGTTTTGCAGCGTGCCCTTCCGGGTGCGCTGCTTGGCATCCTCCCAGTTGAATTTGCTGCGGTGCAGATTGCGGCTGTCCTCCACACGGTCGGGGTCGCTTTTGTAATCCCAGCCATTGAGCTGTGCGATCTCATCGCCGCAGTTCAGCATGGGGAAGCCCTGCAAGAATGCCATGGCAGTGTGCAGCAGCAGGTCACGCTTTACGGCGTAGTCCAGTGCGATGTTATCGCCCTTTTCCAGTGCCTGCTCCACGCCGCACAGGCTGGCGGTGGTGCCGCAGCTCCGGGCATCGCCGGTGACGGGGTCGTAGTTGTACAGCTCGCCCTTTGCCCAGCTGCCGGGGAAATTGCCCTCATAGAAATGGTACAGGTATTCCTTGTGCTTCTGGGGGTCGATGCCCAGCTTTTCCTCTACGGCTTCGTCCAGACCCCAGCCGATATCATCGTGGCAGCGCAGATAGTTCACGAACCAGCAGTTTTTCGGCAGGGCGTGCAGGGCATCCAGCTGCGCTTTCAGCAGCCGGGTGTCCCGGCTGGCAAGAGCGCTCCACAGGTTGACCATGGTGGACACGTTGTAGAGCATGTGGCATTCCGGCTTTTCCGGGGTGCCGAAGTAAGCAGCCAGCTCTTTGGGAGCCATGACGACCTCGCCCTTGAGGATGACTGCCGGGCAGACCACCTCCAGCACCATCCGGAGCATCCGCACAATGGTATGCACCTGCGGCAGATTGCGGCAGTTCGTGCCGAGCTGCTTCCAGATGTACGGCACTGCATCAATGCGGAACACCTCCACGCCCAGGTTTGCCAGATGCAGGATGCTCTTGGTCATGTCCACGAACACGGCCGGGTTTGCATAATTCAAATCCCATTGATAATCGTGGAAAGTAGTCAGCACCCACTTGTGCATCTCCTCGCACCAGGTAAAGTTGCCGGGTGCGGTGTTGGGGAACACCTGCGGCACGGTCTGCTCGTACTGGTCGGGGATGGTGCGGTCGTCATAGAGATGGTAATACGCCTGAAACCACGGGTCACCAGCTTTTGCCGCCATGGCCCAGCGGTGGGTGCTGGCGGTGTGGTTCATGACAAAATCCAGACACAGGCTGATGCCGGCTTTCCGCAGTTCACGGGTCAGGTTTTCCAGATCCTTGTTGGTGCCAAGTGCCGGGTCTACGGTGTCGAAGTCCTCCACTGCATAGCCGCCATCGTTGTGGGGGTGGGGCATCTGCAGCAGGGGCATCAGGTGCAGATAAGTCAGCTTCTGCTCCTTGAGGTAGGGCAGTTTCTTTGCCAGTTCTTTCAAATTTCCGGCAAAGAGGTCGGTATACATGGTCATGCCGAACATATTGCCCCGCTTGTACCACTCCGGGTCGGCAGAGCGTGCCTTGTCCAGCGCTTTCAGCTCGGCGCTGCGGGCGTTGTAGGCTTCTGCCATCTCCCGCTCCAGAACTTCCAGCCCTTCCCGGTTGTGGTACAGTTCCATGAACAGCCATTCCAGTTCGTCCTTGTGCTTGGCAAACCGGGACTCAAATTCCTGTTTTGCTGCCATGGTTCAGCCCTCCACTTCCGCCAGCGTCGGCATGGCGGGAATTGCACCGTGACGGCTGGTGGTGATGCTGGCGGCTTTGTTGGCAAAGGCGAGGATGCTTTCCAGCTTTTCCACCGTCAGGGTATTGAGATTTTCTTTGCACAGCTTGGACAGTGCCGCACCGAAGAAGGTATCGCCTGCGCCATTGGTATCGCCCACCTTGCAGGGAACGCCAGCCACATGGCCGGTCTTGTCCCCAAAGCGGTAGAATACGCCGTTTGCACCCAAGGTGACGAAAATCAGCCGGATGCCGTTCTGTGCCAGTTGTGCCGTGCCGCTTTCGCAGTCGGTCGTGCCGGTGAGCAGGGGCAGTTCTTCATCGGAAACTTTCAGGATGTCCACCAGCGGCAGAGGTGCTTTCATCTGCGCGATGGCATCCCCTTTATCTTTCCAGAGGTTTGCGCGGTAATTCGGGTCGTAGGTGATGGTTGCACCCAGCTTTTTGGCGCGGGCGGCGGCATCCAGCGTGGCGGCGCGGGAAGGGTCGGCGGTCAGGCTGACCGAGCCAAAGTGCACGATTTTAGCCGCTTTCAGAGCTTCGTCCGAAATGTCCTCTTTGCACAGCATCACATCGGCGTTGGCACTGCGGTAAAAGCTGAAATCGCGCTCACCGGCGGCATCCACGGAAACCACTGCCATCGTGGTGGGATGGTCTGCATCCACCGCCACATGAGACGCATCTACGCCGTTCTCGTTCAGCACATCGGTCAGGTAGCGGCCGAAGGCATCTGCACCCACCTTGCCGATGAAGGCCGTCTTTGCGCCCAGCTTGGAAGCAGCCACCGCCAGATTGGCCGGTGCGCCGCCGGGATTTGCTGCGAACTGCGGGATGCCGCGTTCATCCTTGCCGGTCTGGGTCAGGTCGATCAAAACTTCGCCAATCGTTAAAATGTCCATGAGTCCTTCTCCTTATCATTCATCGTAGCGGGGTGTCTGCTCCGGGAACTGCTGCCGGATCTTTTCCTCAATGCCATACGCGGCATCAAAATCGGAATACAGCAGGAAGAAGCAGACGAACCAGATAAACCACACACCGAGGAACGGCACCAGAAAGCCCGTCCACGGCAAAAACAACACGAACAGAAGCCACCAGCCCAGTTGCAGGATCGCCGTGCCGATCACATGCTTGCCATATTTCAGGCAGAACAGGATGGCGTTTTGCAGTCGGTGCAGGTTGCTTTCCTCAAACAGGACGACTTGCGGCCAAAAGGCGGTGAACAGCATCAGCAGCAACAGCAGTCCGACAAAGAAAACGGCCAGTGTCCCGATGCCCGGCAGCTGTTCCGCAGAGAACAGCACCATGCCGAAGAACAGCTCGATGCCCAGCGCAAGGCAGAATACGATGCCGGGCAGAAGGGATGCTTTCCAGTTTTGCTTCATGCCCTTGCAGTAATTTTCCCACCAGCCGCGGGGTGCATCCCGGTAGCTGCGGAACAACGCATCCACCATGCCGGAGATCGCCGGGCCGACCAGAAGCCCGCCCAGAATGCAGACCGGGAGCAGCACCAGTAGGCTGGAAGAAAGCAGCGCGTAGCCCACGCCCAGACCATACGGGATGCACAGGCCCAGCGTCACGAAGTCGGCGAAGAGAAAACTTTTCCAGTCGCGTTCCAGAAGTTCCTGATAACGGGGCAGACCCTTAGCGCGCTGGCCGTGGACGATGGGGTCACTCGGAAAAAACAGTCCCATGGAAAGCCCTCCTTTAATAGGTACAGCTGTTCAGAAAATCGGTCAGGACAGCCAGTGCATCGCCGGTGTAGCTCTCCTGACAGGAAAGCTCCCACTCTATGGCACTGGTGCCCTTCTGTCCAAAGGCCGCAACGCCGGTCGCATACGGATTGCTTTCATCCTGATAGGTGAACTGAATGACAGTATATTCCTGCCCGGCGGCAGTCAGGGTCTGTGTGTCGGAAATATCGTAGTTCTGCTGTGCCAGCGTTTGCCAGCCCTCTACCGCAGAGGCGGCTTTGTCCTCCGTTTTGTTTTCCTGCACCACAAGCGTCAGTTGTGCATCGTAGAGGTCCACGGTCTTGCCCTCACTGTTTTCGTAGGGCTGGGCATCGCCGTTGACCCACGAAGCGTAATACAGACCGTTTGCAGAGAGGATATCCTTGTTGTCCAGCAGAACGAAATCATCCTGCGGCGCAGGAGCGACCAGTGTACTGCCCACCGGTGCTGTGCCATCTGCATTGACCAGCGGGTCGCTTTTCAAATCCTCGTCCTTTACGCCACAGCCGGTACACAGCACCGCCGCCAGTGCAAGGACGAGCACAAACAGTCCATTCCGTTTCATGGGTTTGCTCCTTTCGTCAGGTTCTGCCACAGCCGTTCGGCCCCTTCGCGGGCGCGGGCGGCTTTTTCTGCTTTTACATCTTCATAAAAAGCCCGGCGGCCCAGATACAGATTCTCAACCAGTTCCGCATTCTCGCCGGTGACGGTCGTTCCCAATACAGTGGTCTGATACGTTCCAAGGTCCGCTTCGGCCAAGGCCGGACAGTCTGCCCAGCACACGGTTTTCCCGGCGGCGGTATAGTCGCTGTCGCCCGGCGGGGTGCCGTCCCAGTTGGCAAGGGCCTGATAATCCAGCTGGAAGTGTGCCGGGTCGTCCAGCAGCAGGAAATAGCTGTCCTCAGCGTTCATGTCGGAAAGAAACTGCATCTGCGCCGCCAGTGCATAGGTCGAGGCGTTTTCTTTGTCCTCGGTGTCGCTGACGTACTGGTTGAGCCTGACGCAGACGGCTCCGTCGCCGTTCAGATCCTCGCCGTACTGCGCAAAGGCGCTTTCAATGGCGCGGGCGGTATCCTCCGGCAGAGCACTTTTGCCCACATAGGCGATCTGATAGTCCGGCAGGGTCTCGCCCCAGTGCAGGGCGTTGGCCAGCCAGCTGATGCCCACCCAGAGCACCACGGCTGCGATGACGAGATAGACCCAGTGGTAATGCAGCCAGTTCCTGACCCAGTACCACCGGCCTTTTTCCGGGGCGGTCATGCCTTGGTGGTGCCGCCGTAAGCATAGCTGACCGGCAGGCACAGCAGGGAGGGGGTATTGGCGCGGTTCTCGTTCAGCACGACTTCCACGCAGGTCTCTGCGATGGCGTCCACGGGCTGAACGATGGTGGAACAGTAATAATCCATGTCGCCGAAGGTGCGCAGCCCGTCAAAGCCGATGACCTGCACGTCCTCGGGCACCCGAAGCCCCATGAGACGCAGCAGCTGAACAATCTGGTAGGCCAGACGGTCGGTCACGCAGAAGATGCCGTCAAACTCCAACACGCCGTCCTGCAGATGATCGTCCAGGAACACCGCGAACTCGGCCATGGGGTCAAAGACGGTGCCGTCCCGCGCATCTTCCAGATTCTTTATTTCATAAGGAACGCCTGCGGCTTCACAGGCAGCCACAAAGCCGTCCTTGCGTTTGTTGGTCTCGCCCACGATGCTGGAACCGACGCGCAGGAAGGCGAGCTTCCTGCAGCCGTTTTCCATCAGCTTTTCGGCGGCCAGCCGCCCGCCTGCGTAGTTATCTGATGCCACGCAGGGGATGTTGGCGCCGAGATACCGGTCGATGGAGACGGAGTTGATCTCCGAGGGTACTTCCAGCTTCGGGTCATAGGTCAGGGCAATGATGCCGTCCACCTTGTTCTGCTCGGCCATGCGGATCATTTCCTGCTCTTTTTCATTGTCATAGTCGGTATCGCAGAGCAGCATCCGGTAGCCGCGCTTTTGCAGCGAGCTGTTGATGCAATGAGCGATCAGGCCGAAATAGGGATGTGCGATGGTGGGCAGGATGACGGCGATGGTATTGGTGCGGTTGCTTTTCAGGCCGCGCGCATAGGCGTTCAGGTGGTAGTCCAGTTCCTTGATGGCCTGCTCCACCTTTTTGCGGTATTCCTCGCCCACCGGGATGCCGTTGATGACCTTGGACACGGTGCCGAGGGACACGCCTGCCTCCTTGGCCACATCCTTCATAGTAGGGGCGGTGTTCTGTTTTGCCATGCGGGCCACTCCTTTGTTCGTGAAACGTTTCTATTTCAAGTGGATATATATCAAAGGAAATCTTGCTGTATTCCTGCTAACTCTGAGGTTCTTGCAGCTTCAGTATAGCATGGTTTTTTCAGAATGTAAAGGCTTTTTCGTGAAATTTCATGAATCGTTTCACGAACACATGATGACGCATTTTGCACAAAAACATCCTACAGCAAGTGTACAAAACATTGAAAACATGGATACAAGGCATTTTTTGCGTAAAAACCTGTTGACATAAAAACGCTGGCGTGCTATCTTTGTGTTGTAAGTCGTGTAACGTTTCACGAGAAACGGCAAGAACGATCCTCGAACGGCAGGGGACCCCGCCCACGGGCCTGTGGGCAGCGTAAAAACAAGAAGGAGGAGTTTTTATGACGCAGACCTCGCCAGCTGCTGCACGTCAGCTGGACGCTATCCCGGTCCACCGCAAAAGCCTCAGCCAACGGCTGCGGGAAAACTGGCAGCTCTATGTGATGCTGCTGATCCCGGTGGTGCTGACCATCGTTTATAAGTACTGGCCCATGTACGGCATCCAGATCGCGTTCCGGGATTTCAAGGCAAGCCGCGGCATCACCGGCAGCGAGTGGGTTGGCCTGTACTGGTTTGAACGGTTCTTCACCGCACCCAACTGTGTGCGCATGATCAAGAATACCGTGCTGCTGAGCCTGTACAGCCTGCTGTGGAGCTTCCCCATCCCCATCATCCTGTCCCTGTGCATCAACCAGCTGCGCTTTGCAAAGTTCAAGCGGGTGGTGCAGACGGTGCTGTACGCACCCCACTTCATTTCTACCATGGTCATCTGTGGTATGATCAAGATCTTCCTCAGCCCCTCGGGTGGTCTGCTGAACCTGATCCTGGGCACCAGCGTGGACTTCCTCTCGGAGAGCGCCGCATTCCGTACCATTTATGTGGCCTCCGGCATCTGGCAGGAAGCTGGCTGGGGCACCATCATCTATATGGCTTGTCTGGCTGCTGTGGATACCAGCCTGTACGAAGCCGCCAAGATCGACGGTGCATCCATGTTCCAGCGCATTCTGCACATCGACATCCCGGAACTGGTACCCATGATCGTGCTGCAGCTCATTATGAGTGTAGGCAACCTGATGAACGTGGGCTTTGAAAAGGTGCTGCTGCTGCAGACCGAGCTGAACAAGGCAACCAGCGATATCATCGCCGTGTATGTGTATGAGCAGGGCATCATCAACGCCAAGTACAGCTATTCCACCGCTGTGGGTCTGTTCAACACGGTGGTCAACATCATCCTGCTCATCATCGTCAACCGCATCGCCAAGAAGGCGGCAGACGTCAGCTTTGTGTAAAGGGGGCGAACCGTTATGGCAAAAAACATTGCAGCATCCCGTCAAAAGAAGCCCAGCGGTCTGTCCGATAAGGTCAGCGACATCGTTCTGGTGGTCATCTGCGCCGCCGTCATGCTCATTGTGGCTTACCCGCTGTACTACGTTCTGGTGGCATCCTTCTCGGATCCCTACGATGTGTACGCCGGCAAGACCTTCCTGCTGCCCAGCCAGTTCACCCTGAAGGGCTATCAGGCTGTGTTTGCAGACAGTGCGCTGTTCTCCGGTTTTATAAACAGCATCAAGTACACCGTCATCGGCACCATCTACTCGGTGGTCATGATCTATCTTGTGGCTTACCCCCTGAGCGTGAAGGATCTGCCCGGGCGCAAGTACATCAGCCTGTTCTTCGTCATCACCATGTACTTCGGCGGCGGTCTGGTGCCTACTTACCTCATCGTCAAGCAGACCGGTCTGCTGGGCAGTATGTGGGCGCTGTTCCTGCCCGGCGTGGTGGCTGTGGGCAACGTGATCATTGTCCGCAACTTCTTCGAGAACAACATTCCCAGAGAACTGCTGGAAGCCGCCGAGATCGACGGTGCCTCCAAGTGGACCGTCTTTGTAAAGATGGTCATCCCCCTGAGCCGTTCCATCATGGCAGTTATGGTGGTGTACAGCATGGTGGCCTACTGGAACGACTGGTTCACCGCTCTGATCTACCTGAGAGCCGATCAGGCTCCGTTGCCGCTGGTGCTGCGCAATATCCTGATCAAGAGCTCCACCAGTGCCAGCCAGTCCTCCATGGTGTCCGGCGGCTTTGCCGAGCTGAACAAGCTGACCGAAATGGTCAAGTTTGCTTCCATCATCGTGGCAGCCGCCCCCATGCTGATCGTTTACCCCTTCGTACAGAAATACTTTGAAAAAGGCTTCATGGCAGGTGCCGTGAAAGGCTAAAATTGCGACCGCGGCCTGCGGCCGAAACAGGGAGCAATTTTTGGCGCAGCGGTCTGCAAGACGCGAGTGCCGCCCAAGGCACGAAGCGGATGCAGGGCACCGCAAGAGGTTTTAAGCGACCGCTGCCCATCCCAGAAAACGAAAAGAACCTGACACAACATTATAGATAAGGAGAAACAACCATGAAAAAGATGATCTCTCGCCGCAATTTCCTGAAGGTTTGTGCCGTTGCCGGTTCTGCCGTGGCGCTGTCTGCCTGCGGCGGCAGCAAAAAGCCTGCTGCACCGGACCCCTCCAACACCGACCAGACCAGCTTTGATATCGTGGGCGGTCAGTCTGCCCTGAGCCCCGGCTACAACGACAACGAGGTGCTGAAGAAGCTGGCAGATAACGTGGGCGTCAAACTCAATTACGAGACCATGAGCGACTCCCTCAGCGAGCAGGTGAACATCCGCATTGCAGGCGACCAGCTGCCGGATGCCTTTATGGGTGTGGGCTTCTCCAACTACGATATCGCCAACTACGGTGCAGACGGCACGTTCCTGGACCTGACCCCCTATATCAACGCCGAGATCATGCCCAACCTGACCAAGATCCTGGACGAGCACCCCAACATCCGTGCAGCTATCACCATGAGCGACGGCTGCATCTACGGTCTGCCCGCTGCCGAGCAGATGGGCACTGCCGGTATCGGTGACGACGAGGATTACAGCATCTTCACCATTCCGCAGTTCTCCATGATCAACAAGCGCTGGCTGGACGAGCTGGGGCTGGCAGTGCCCACCACGCTGGACGAGCTGCACACCGCCCTGAAGGCCTTCAAGGACAACGATATGTCTGCCAAGGTCTACGGTAATGCACCCGGCAGCACCATCCCCATGTCCACCGGCTTTGACGAGTGGTGCTGGGGTCAGAACATCTTCTACGCAGGCTTCGGCTTCACCAACTGGCCTAACGATGTGTGCAACGATCTGGTTCTGCAGAAGGACGGCAAGTGCCGCTTTGTCTGCGCCGAGGACAACTACCGCAAGGCGGTCACCTACTTCCACGACTGGTACGCCGAGGGTCTGATGGACGTGGAGATGTTCAGTCAGGATGCCAACCAGCTGCTGGCTAAGGGCGCACAGGGCTATCTGGGCGTTTCCACCTGGTGGTACATCGAGGAACTGATGGGCGATTACGCCAAGGACTATGTGTTCCTGCCCGTGCTGGACGGCCCGGACGGCACCCACAACGTCACCGTACGTACCGGCGGCGGTACCAACAGTGGCAACCTGAATGTGACCAACAAGTGCCAGAGCCCTGCCAACCTGCTGAAGTTCTTTGACCAGTGGTATGACGGCGAGACCGTGATGCAGCTGCAGTACGGCCCCATTGGCGTGTTCTTCACCGAGCAGGACGCCAACGGCAAGTGGAAGTCCATCACCGAGGAGGAGGCCAAGGCAAAGTACAACAAGGGGGCCGGTGAGTTGAAGTCTACCTACGAGGTCTGGGGTCCCAAGCTGATCCTCAGCGAGTACTACGATGAGTATTTCTACATGGAGGACCGCGCCATCGAGCGTCTTACCGACCTTGAGAACTATTGGATGCCCTTTGTGGATGACGCCACTACCTACCCCATCGACTGCGTGTTCACCAGCGAGGAGTTGGACACCATCGACCGCTACCGTGCTGATTTTGAGAACGCAGTCTCTGAGCAGGAAGGTCTGTGGCTGAAGGACGGCGGCCCCTCCGACAGCGAGTGGGCAGCTTATCTGGACACCCTGACCAATAGCTGCGGCATGGATAAGCTGCTGGCAGCTTACCAGGGCGCATACGACCGCTACAAGGCTAACGCCTGATTCTAAGACGCAAGGAGGCATCCGCGATGCCAAGTGAAATTTTGAACAAAGCTCGTGCCTACGAAGCCGAGCACGGCGCAGCCATTTCCCCGGCGGAACGCCCTGCCTACCACATGACCCCCTATGTGGGCTGGCTCAACGACCCCAACGGCTTCTCTTATTATAAAGGGAAGTATCACCAGTTCTATCAGTATAATCCCTACGATGTGCGGTGGGCGCCCATGCACTGGGGGCACGCGGTCAGCACCGACCTGCTGCACTGGGAGTATCTGCCCTGCGCACTTGCCCCGGATTCCCCCGCAGACAACGGCCCCGGCTGCTTCTCCGGTTCTGCCACCGAGATGGATGACGGCAAGCAGCTGCTGATGTACACCAGCGTGATCGCAGAAAAGCAGCCCAATGGGGAGATGCGGGACATCCAGACCCAGAGCATTGCCATCGGTGACGGTCTCGACTACGAAAAGCCCGCCTGCAACCCGGTGCTGACCCAGAAGGACCTGCCGGAAGGCTTCAGCAAGTTCGACTTCCGGGACCCCAAAATCTGGCGTGAGGCCGACGGCACCTACTCTGCTGTCACCGTCTGCCTTGCCGAGGATGGCAGCGGCGCAGCGGTACTGTTCCAGAGCAAGGACGGCTTCGACTGGCACTTTGTCACGGTGCTGGAACGCTGCAACAATCAGTACGGCAAAATGTGGGAGTGCCCGGACTTCTTCCCGCTGGATGGCAAGCAGGTCTTGATGCTCGGCCCCATGGAGATGCTGCCCAAGGGCGAGTTCCACAATGGTCACAACGTGATTGCCTTCATCGGCAGCTACGACAAAGCCACCCACACCTTCACCAAGGAAAACGTGCAGCTGATGGACGGCGGCATCGACTTCTACGCCACCCAGACCACCCTTGCCCCGGATGGCCGCCGCATCATGACCGCATGGCTGCAGACCTGGTCGGACACCGAGGATAAGCCCAAGGGCTGCAAGTGGTTCGGGCAGACCATCTGCCCGCGCGAACTGCACATCAAGGACGGGCGCATTGTCCAGACCCCGGTACGTGAACTGGATGCAGTTCACGGCAAGCGCACCTTCCACGAGAATGTGACGGTGCAAGGCGAAACTTCTCTGGAAGGCATCAAAGGCCGTGTGGCCGACCTGACCGTCACGGTGCAGCCCGGCGAATACCGCACCTTCACCCTGAAGCTGGCCGCCGATGCAGACCATCACACCAGCCTGACCTACGACCCCTACACCTCGCAGCTGACGCTGGATCGCAGCTATGCCGGTTCCCGTGCCGACATCGTGCACCGCCGCAGCTGCAAGGTCCGCAGCCAGAACGGTGCACTCAAACTCCGTATCCTGCTGGACAAAAACAGCATCGAAGTTTTCGCCAACGATGGTGAGCAGACCATGACCGCATGGATCTACACCCCCCAGTCTGCCGACGGCATTGCCTTTGCTGCCGATGGCGAAGCAACAATCACGGCAGAACAGTTTGAGCTGAATCTGTAACCTGATATTCCCTTCATTTCTCCTTCATCAATACAGCCCCGCTTTGGTTTCTTCTTCACCAAAGCGGGGCTGTTGTTGCTTCTATGTAAGGTTAGTCCTCTAATCTGCCGTGTTCGCAGCCAAGGGAGAGGTAGCGTTCCATCTCGCCACTCAGCACCATCTGTGCATACTCCAAGGGCTTGTTGTAGAGCAGCCAGTCCAGTTCTGCCCGCTGTGCCGGGGTGTTGCCGTACTCGTCCTCAATGGCGGTGCAGTCGATGGCAAGGGTAGTGCCATCCTCGAACCGGGCTTCCACCCGGTCGGTATCCATATTGAAGTGGCAGGAAAGCAGTTTGTTCATAAGGAACCCTCTTTCTATATTAAGGTGATGTCTGTTCGATTGTCCAAATCCCTGCCATGAATCATAGTTGTGGATGTACATTTGATGCTTGGTCTGAACAGGCAAGATTTCAGCTGCTGTTTTGGGTTCGAACCCGGCCGTTTTTCCGGCTTTGCATAAAAATCCGATACCTGTTTTAAGGGGCTGATTTTAGCTCTGCACATTTTTGCACACTTTTTGCACACCGGAACGGCTGGATAACGGATGCAAGAGGGGATAACAGGTGCAAAGAATGCAGCAGATGCAAAACACAAATTTACGATAAAACGATAAAAATAACGGATTGACGCAATTTTGAAAATTGACGATTGTTGCACGTTGGTTTCTCTTAATCAGTGGGCCCAGGGTTCGAGTCCCTGGAGGTGCACTTACAAAAGAGCGTTGAATCGTAAGATTTAACGCTCTTTTTCGTTATGTAACCCCGAAAAATCGGGGTCTGCACGGTCAATGCACGGTTTTTGCACGGTCGGCTTTTTCGTGGGAATCCTCTGCATAGGCTGGAATTGCTTTGAAATGCGTGGTAAATTTTGCATCAGGTCAGCAGTGCCAGACGGAGCTGCGCCTTTACCTCTGGGTCGGCGTTCTTCAGAAGTTCCAGCAGAGCAGTCATAGAGATGGTTGGTTCGCCTGCGGCGGGTACAGCCTGCGGGCTGGGGGTGTCGGGCTTGGCATAGAAGC
>OGNG01000150.1_pt1 | contig 51565 bp, 43 predicted proteins | sample 1573431 | NCBI WGS metagenome assembly OGNG01 (sample SAMEA2581927, study PRJEB24529) | metagenome | biome: Human gut stool | place: China | collected 2011
CATACAACGCTTAGAAACTCGCTACGCTCAAACATTCAGACTAAAACCGTATTCAACGATAATTATTTTCAATAACCTTCGATTACCACTAAAATTTTAAAATGCGGAAAAATATAATACCAAATATTTCCCGCATTTTAGTATTTTTTACGGTAGCCATAGGCTAAATGAACAAATAATTAAATATTGCTATGTTTTACAGAGTCAAAGATATCTGTGATTTCTTTAGATGGTGCTTTATCAAGTTTACTACCGATAATGATAGCTAAAGAGGATAAGATAAAGCCTGGAACGATTTCATAGAGTTGTAAGATTGGATATACAGTTGCGATATCTAATAAAGTGATTTGTTTCCAAATAAGAACAGTGATACCGCCGACAATCATACCTGCTAAGATACCATTTCTTGTAGTGCGACGCCAGAAGAGAGAGAACAATAAAGCAGGGCCGAAAGTAGCACCAAAACCTGCCCAAGCGTAAGCAACGATATTTAAAATGGAGTTATTAGGGTCAAGACCAAGAGCGATAGCTATCAAGGCGATACCGATTACAGATAAGCGAGTAACAAGTACTAATTCACGAGGATTAATATCTTTATGAATGAATTGTTTATATAAGTCTTGAGCTACAGCGGAAGCACCTACTAATAATTGAGCGGAAGCTGTACTCATGATAGCTGCAAGTACAGCGGAAAGTACGATACCAGCCCAGAATGGACTAAATAAATGGTCAGTCATAACGAGGAATACTGTTTCAGAATTAGTGCCATTAAGTGGTGTAGTTAAATAAACACTACCAACCATACCTACACATACAGCAGCAGTAAGAGAGATTACTACCCAAGTCATAGCAATGCGAGTGGCTTTTTTCAATTCACTAGAAGAAGTGATAGCCATGAAACGCACTAAGATATGAGGTTGACCAAAATAACCAAGACCCCAAGCAAGTAGAGAAATCAATTCTAATACTGTAGTATAAGAACCATCTGGTTTAGTGAATGGATTGAAAAACTCTGGATTAGTGATGCTGATAGCAGTATATGTATCACCAAATCCCCCTAATGTGAAAGCTGCAGCAATAGGGACGATTAAGATAGCGAAGAACATCATTACGCCTTGGATAAAGTCAGTCCAACAAACGGCTAAAAATCCCCCTACAAAAGTATAAAAGACGATAACGAAAGCACCAAGACAAAGAGCATATTCATAAGGAATGCCAAAAATAGTGTTGAATAATTTACCGCCAGCTACAAATCCAGAAGAAGTGTAGATGATGAAGAAGATTAAAATAAAGATTGCCATGACAACACGAATTAAAGGGCTTTTATCGTGATAGCGATTTTGCAAAAAATCTGGCAAAGTAAGAGAGTTATTGGCAAGTTCTGTATATTTGCGTAATCGACGAGCGATAAACTGCCAATTTGCCCATGTACCAAGTGCAAGACCTACGGCAATCCAGCCAGCATTTAGACCAGCGAGATAAGCAAATCCAGGAAGACCCATGAGCATCCAACCACTCATATCAGAAGCTTCGGCACTCATGGAAGTTACCCAAGCACCAAGTTTTCTGCCACCTAAGATGTAATCGGACATATTATGAGTGCGATAATAAAAATAAACACCGATTGCCATCATGAATAGCAAATAAAGTAAAAAAGCGACGATAATAGATATATTATCAGACATAAGATACCTCCTATTTAATTTTGATGTTTAATTATATGGTTAATATTGTATCATGATAAGCAAAATATGTACATATGTAAATGTGTATACTACAAATAATACAAATATACTATAAATAAGAAAAATATTGCAATAAATATAAGGGAGATTTACTTTGTGGATTGTATACAAAATTTTTTTGTATTTTTAATTGACAAATATAATGTCCAGTCATATAATAAAAAACATCAACAGTGATGTACATCAGAATTAAATAAAAAATTGTTGATATTATCTTGTAATTTAATAGCAAAATAAGACAAAGACGTCTTGTTAAAAGATATACAAAGCAGTATATCCTTTGACAAGGCGTTTTTTATTTTAGCAATTATTATATATTTTTGGCTTATTTTGTGATGAAGAAAGGGTGTAATTTATGAAAAAATTAGCGTCTATATTATCTATGACTGCTATGTTCATAGCGATGATGGCATCTGTGGCTTTCGCCGCTGACGATACTACAGCAGCAATAGATACAGGTGATACAGCATGGGTTTTAATCAGTGCAGCACTTGTATTTATCATGACACCAGGTCTTGCATTTTTCTATGGTGGTATGGTAAGAAGTAAAAACGTATTGAGTACCATAATGCACAGTTTCTTCATTGTAGCGATGATTTCTGTGGAATGGGTTCTTATTGGTTATGCAATGACTTTTGGCAGTGATATTGGTGGTTTTATTGGTAGCTTAGACAAAGTTGGTTTGACTGGTGTAGGCATGCAGGTAATGGCAAATGGTACAATTCCTGAACTTGCTTTCGTAGCCTTTCAGTGTATGTTTGCTATTATTACACCTGCACTTATTACTGGTGCTTTCGCAGAAAGAATGAAATTTGGCGCTTTTGTAGTATTCATCTTATTATGGGCAATTTTAATTTATAACCCTATGGCTCATTGGGTATGGGGTGGTGGCTTCTTAGCTAAACTCGGTGCCTTAGATTTTGCAGGGGGATTAGTAATTCATATTTTATCTGGTGTATCCGGTCTTACAGTATGTATTTTACTTGGCAAACGTCATGGTTATGGTAAAGTACCAATGCTTCCACATCATTTACCAATGACTGTACTTGGTGCAACACTTTTATGGTTTGGTTGGTTCGGCTTCAATGCAGGTTCTGCTCTCGGTGCTAATGCACTTGCTGCAAATGCTTTTGTTACTACACAGGCAGCAGCAGCCATGGCGACTGTATCTTGGGTAGCATGTGAATGGATGCATCATGGCAAACCTACAATCTTAGGTGCAGCTTCTGGTTGTGTTGCAGGTCTTGTAGCCATCACTCCAGCAGCAGGTTTTGTTGCTCCACTTCCAGCTGTAATTATCGGTTTAATCGGTGGTATTGTTTGTTACTTTGCAGTAGCAGTTGTTAAAGAAAAATTCGGTTATGATGATTCCTTAGATGCTTTCGGTGTTCATGGTATCGGTGGTACATGGGGGGCTGTAGCTACAGGTTTATGGTGCTCTACAGAAATAAATCCAGCTGGTGCAGATGGTTTATTCTATGGCAGTGCAGACACTTTAATCGCTCAGTTGATTTCTATAGTAGTAGCTTATGTACTTGCTATTGTAGGTTCTTATATCTTATTTAAAGTTGTTAGTTGCTTTATGCAGGTTCGTGCAAGTGAAAATGAAGAAGTTTCCGGTATTGATATCTGTGAACATGGTGAACGTGCATACAATCAATCTATCATGAGTGCCAATACATTGCTTTCCAGTAATGCAGAAGTTTTTGCTAGTGAAAATTTTACAAAACCTGTTGATTTAAAATAATAAAATTAAAATTTAAAAGTTTTAGTGGTATTATTATAAGAAAAAGAATTTATAGATTTTCATTAGTAAGGGGTAGATTTTATGCGCAAAATAACGAAAATAGAAATTATAACTCGTGCTAGTAAATTAGAAGAATTAAAAGAAGCTTTGAATAAAATCGGTGTCCAGGGTATGACTGTAAGTCAAGTATACGGCTGTGGCTTACAAAAAGGTCATACTGAAGTATATCGTGGCAAACAATATAGCGTAAATCTTGTACCAAAAGTAAAGATTGAAACAATTGTTTGTGCAGTTCCTGTAGAATTAGTTTTAGAAACAGCACGCAAAGCTTTGCAGACAGGTCATATTGGTGATGGTAAAATCTTCGTTTATGATGTAGAAAATGCTATGCGTATTCGCACAGGTACAATGGGTGATAAAGCCATCACAGATGATGAAGCATGATTAATTTCCTTCATTATAATAAGCGTAGTCAATTTGACTATATATTATAATGAAAGAAATATCTTTATACACAAACAAGGAATATCTCTATGGATAAATAGAGATATTCCTTGGATATTTTTTAGCTTATTAAATAACTTATAAATCAATATACGAAAGAGAAGTTAGGTATTGCCTAACTTCTTTTTTTATCTTGTATAAAGTTAAAATAAATATATTTTATGCTATAATATAGTATAATATATTATCAAAATCGAGGTGTAGCTTATGTCTTTAACTGATAAAGAAATTATGGATGGCGTATTAGCTGAATTTAGTAATTTAGCAGCTATTCCACGTAAATCAAATCATGAAGAAGCAGTAAGTAATTTTTTGAAAGAACGTGCTTTATCTTTTGGTTGTAAAGTAGTTCAAGATGAAAAATTTAATTTAATCATTGATAAAGATGCAGCAAAAGGTTGTGAAGCTTGGCCACGTGTAATCATTCAAGGTCATATGGATATGGTATGCGTAGCAGCTGAAGGTGTGCAATATGATCCACTCACAAGCCCTATTAAAATTATCAATGATGGTGAATTTTTACGTGCTGATGGTACTAGTCTTGGCGCTGATGATGGTATTGGCGTAGCAGCAGCTATGTATTTATTACAACAAGATTTCAATCATGGTCCTATTCGTGCTATTTTCACTGTAGATGAAGAACAGGGTATGACTGGGGCAAAAGCTTTAGATGCTAAATATTTATTAGATGCAAAATATCTCATAAACTGCGATTCTGAAGCTTTTGATGTGCTTACTTTGTCTAGTGCAGGCAGTGTAAATGTTGATGCAGAACGTCGCATTACATGGCATAAACCAGAACATCGTTCTGCTTATAAATTTGTAGTCAAAGATTTACATGGTGGTCATTCTGGTGAAGCTATCAATTGTGGTTATGCTAATGCTGTAAAAATCATTGCTCAAGCAATCAATAGCATTATGAAAAAAACAGAAATTGAACTTGCAAGTATCAGCAGTTTAAAAGCAAGAAATGTAATTCCATCTGAAGCTGAATTTGTATTTACTTCCCCACTTTCCAATGTGAAGGTATTTGATGTAGTAGTAGCTAAAATCACAGATTATTTAAAAGCTGCTTATGGCAATGTAGAAAAGAATTTCACAGTTACTTGTGTTCCTTGTGAACTTCCAGAACGTGTAATGTCTGAAGAAGATGCAAGTAGTATTGTGGACTTTATCAATTTGAGCATGACTGGCGTACTCAAGATGTCTCAAGTTGAAGAAGGTTTAGTAGAATTATCTGCAAATATCGGTCCTGTTGTTACTAAAGAAAATGCAGTGGAAATATCTGTATTTCCAAGAAGTGCTGTAGATGCATTGACTAGAGAAATTGCAAATATTTATATTCAATTAGGTAAACGCTGTGGTATTCGCGTTGTAAGTGGAGAACCTGCTCCTGGTTGGCCTGCAAATCCAGATAGTCAATTAAAACATGTAGTATTAGAAACTTTCAAAGAACAAAATGGTTTTGATATGAAAGCAAAATCCATTCATGCAGGTCTTGAATGTAGCTATTTCTATGCTAAAAATCCAAACTTAGATATAATTTCTATTGGACCAAACAACATAGATATTCATAGCCCAAATGAAAGATTAGAATTAAAAACATTAGTTCCTCATGTAAAATTAATTAAAGGTGTTATAGAAAAATTAGATAAATAATGGGTGATGTTCATTTCTTTGGTGGCAAAGAAACGAACCAAAGAAAGCCACCGCAGATAAAATTTTAGCTTTGAAAAAAATTATCATTTCATACAATGCTTAAAACTCGCTACGCTCAAACAGTTAAGCAAAAGGCGTATTCAATGATAATATTTTTCAATAATCTTACGATTACCGCTAAATTTTATAATGCGGAAAAATAACAAATTATTTATTGATAAGTCTGATGGTTAGCGTAAAAAGATGCTAAAATACGGGAAAAATTTGGTGTTATTAAAGATTTTCCTCATAGTATAGATTTTATATTTATAATATAAGATTTATATTATGGTGATTTTTCTGTTTTTATAAATAGGTATTTACTTATTATTTTGAAGTAAATAATATATTTTACTTATGAATAGATATATGATAATATAAGGTCAAGGTTGAACGAGATGTTAATTAAGAAGTTATAAATAAGATAATTTATGAAAGAAGGCTTTATATTATGATTAGAAAAGTTCCTGTACCTACTGCTGGGGTGATGCTTGGACTAGCGGCTCTTGGCAATTTGCTTGCACCATATTCCATGATTTTGAAATATGCTTGCGGTATTAGTTCTGCGTTTTTAGGGGTGTTGTTATTTAGCAAAATTATTTTACATCCGCAGATGATGAAAAATGATTTGAATGGAAATTCTATTTTTGCCAGTGTGTTTGCTACTTTCTTTATGGCGATTATGCAACTTTGCACTTATATTTTTCCGTTTGCACCTATAGCTAGTGAAGTAGTTTGGTATGGGGCGATTTGTGGTCATTTTATGTTGATGGCATGGTTTACTTATCGCTATATCATCAATTTTGAATTAAGAGATGTTTTTCCAACATATTTTATAGCGTATGTAGGTATTGTGGTAGCGTCTGTTACAGCGCCTACTTTTAATCACCACAATTTGGGTGAATATATTTTCTGGTTTGGTTTCACTATGTATATGATATTATTCGCTCTTGTTACTATCCGTTATTGCAGTAAACATGCAATCGCTGAACCAGCTAAACCTTTATTTTGTATCTATACTGCACCAATGAGTTTAAGTTTAGCAGGATATCTTGCTTGTGTTGCTGATAAATCTTTAATCATGATTGTGATTATGCAGATATTAGCTCAAGGTTTATTTGTGGCAGTGCTTACACAGATGCCAAAACTTTTAAAATTAAAATTCTATCCTAGTTATGCAGCATTTACTTTCCCATTTGTTATCACTGCGATTGCACTTCGTCAGACTGTTAGTTATTTAAATGAAATCAATATAGCAGTACCTAGCATTTTAAATTATGTAGTAGGAGTAGAAACTATCTTAGCTACAGCGATTGTAACTTATGTGTTCATCAGATATTTGAAATTCTTACATGAACAAATGATTGTAAATATGGGGGATAGAGCAAAAACTGTTTTTGGTACTATAACTAATATTGTTAAATAATGAAGCCTTCAAAATTCTAAGAATATACCTTAATACTATTTAGGTTTAGATTTTATATCTAAACCTATTTTTTTTATAAGTTGACAATAAAAATGATATATTTTAATATTAACTATTAGTAAGATAACAAAAGGAGTATAAATATGAATAAAAATATAAGTTTTTTACAAGTGTTTGGCATTTTATTAGTAGTATTAGGTCACTCACCTAATGAAGAAGGGATACCTTTTCTAAGTAAATGGATATATAGTTTTCATATGCCCTTATTTATATTTATTTCTGGCTATTTATTTTATTTGACAACAAAAGATATATGCAATGTAAAATTATTTGATTTTATAAAGAAAAAGTTCATACGATTAATATTACCATATATAGTAATATCATCTATTGCTTATTTACCAAAAGTATTTTTAAGTAAATTTGCTCAAAGAAGTATAGATTTATCTATAGGATCATATGTACATAGTCTTTTATATCCATGGGACAATGTAATTAGATTTTTTTGGTTTTTACCAACTTTGTTTTTTATAATGATTATTGTGGTTATATTATTGAAAATAACAAAAAATAAATTATATATAGTATTTTGTTTTTCAATAATATTTTCTTTTGTAGTTTTAAATTTTATAGATATAGATGTTTTGAATATAAATGGAATATTTAATTATATGTTATTTTTTTGTTTAGGAATGATGTATTGTAAATATAAAGAAAGATTAAATGAAATATTAAGAAAAAATTTTAGTGTAATATTTATATTGGTATTTATTTTATTAACAATGAATGCAACAACTAGTTTATTTGATGGTATAAGTGTAAGTGGTAGTGAAACAGGTAAGATGAAAGAAGTAGCTACTAATGTTGAATTTGTAACGTATAAATTATTTTATGTAGTTATAGCTATATGTGGAATAATTTTATCAATAATATTATCAAAATTATATTGTAAATATAATTATACTTTTTTGGATCATTTGGATGGAAAGACATTTACTATATATTTATTATCATGGTTTTCACAAGTTTTTGTTAGAATAGTTGGATATCAAATATTGAATTTATCTATGATATATGTTGTACCTGTATCTTTTATTTTAGGAGTATATGTGCCAGTTATGATAAATATATATGTTAAAAATTTTATTTTAAAATATAATAAATTTAGATTTTTATCTATCATATTAGGAATAAATTTAAAAAGGTAGTGTATAATTAAAATGAAGATCATATAAATGGTTATATGATCTTTTTTTTATAAATTATTTATTAGAGTTGGAAATTGTTATCAAAAAGCATTTTGCCAAATAGTCTATAGATGGTATAATATAGCTATTGTTTTTAACTATTTATAATTTGTATATATAAGAAAGGATGGAAATGAATGGTTGAATCAGCATGGTCGCTATTGCCTCCGATAATTACCATAGTATTGGCTTTGGCGACAAAAGAAGTATACATGTCGTTGATTGTGGGTATCTTTGTAGGGGCTTTAATGTTCACAAGCTTTGATTTATTAGCTGCTATTGATGCATTTTTTGCAATTATGTCCGATAAAGTTGGCGGAAATGTATATATTTTAGTATTTTTGGTCTTATTAGGTATTATTGTAGCAGCTATTGCTCGCTCTGGTGCTTCTCGTGCTTATGGTGAATGGGCAGCAAGTGTAATCAGAGGAAAACGCAGTTCCTTACTTGTTACTTCTATCTTAGGGGTAGTTATCTTTATCGATGACTATTTTAACTGTTTGACTGTAGGTACAGTTATGCGACCTGTTACTGATAAATTTAATGTAACTCGTGCAAAACTCGCTTATATCATTGATGCTACAGCAGCACCAATTTGTATTATCGCTCCAGTATCTAGCTGGGCAGCAGCAGTTAGTTCTTCACTTCCAGAAGACAGTGCTATTGATGGTTTCTCCTTATTCTTGCAGACAATTCCTTTTAATATGTATGCATGGTTTACTATTATCTTTATGTTGTTCTTGATTTGGACAGGTAAAGATTTTGCTGCTATGAAAACTTTAGAGAAAAAAAGCGGTGGCAAATTAGTAATTCCTGAAGAATATAAAGAAGAAAAAATGGAAGCAGTAGGTAATGGTAAAATCTTAGATTTATTATTACCACTTATCGTTTTAATCGGTGGTTGTATCTTCGGTATGCTTTATACTGGTGGCATTTTAGAAGGTGCTAGCGTATCTGATGCTTTTGCAAATTGCGAATCTGCTAGAGGTCTAGTAATTGGTTCCTTTATCGCTTTAGTATTTACATTCTTACTCTATGTACCACGTGGGGTGCTTCGCTTTGGTAAATTCTGTGAATGTTTCAACCAAGGTTTTAGAGCTATGACTCCAGCTATCTTCATTTTATGTCTTGCTTGGAGCTTATCTGGTGTTTGCGGTGAAGATTATTTAAATATCGGTGGTTATGTTGGCGGTATCGTATCCAATAATGCTACTGTAGGTATGTTCATGCCAGCTGTATTCTTCCTTGTAGCTATCGGTCTTGCATTTGCTACTGGTACTTCTTGGGGTACATTCGGTATCTTGATTCCTATCGCTCTTGCTGTAGTATCTACTGATCCTCATCTTTTAGTAGTTACAGTAGCAGCAGTATTAGCTGGTGCTGTAGGTGGTGACCATGTATCACCAATATCTGATACAACTATCTTAGCTTCTGCGGGGGCTCAATGTAGTCATATTGACCATGTAAGTACACAGGTTCCATATGTAATCGTAGTAGCTAGTTGTGCATTTGTAGGTTATTTAGTAGCTGGTATTGCTGGTAATGGCTGGATTGGTGTAATATCTGGTTTTGTTTTATTAGCTATAGCTATGACTTATATTTATAAAGTTTTAATGAAAGATTAAGTGATAATATTTTCAATAAATGTTAGGATAAACTAGTTTATTCTAACATTTATTTTTTATAAGCATATATTAGAAAAATAATTTCATTAGTAAATATATAAGCATTAATAGTGTTAGTTATTTTATATGAAAAAAAGCTTCATATTTAAAGACTTGACGCATTTTGGCTATATGTATAAAATAGAACTTAATGAAAAAGGAAAAGTCAATACATAGAAAGAATATGGAGGAATTTTATGTATAAAAAAGTGATAGTAACAACGGCAATATTATCCATGATTGCTGCTACTTCTTTTGCAGCTGATAAGACGGATGATAATACATTGTATATGGGATTGAATACTGTACCTATAGAGGTAGGGGCAGATGATACTGCTATTTTTAAACCAGCAGCGATAACATCAATAACAGATTATAATCACCAATATCGTCTATATAAATATGATGTTATATCAGTGCGTATAATCGGCTTCAAAGATGCACAAGGCTTAGATAATATCATGATAGGTACAGATGGCTATGTAAATCTGCCATATGCTGGCTCTGTAAAACTCTCTGGTCTCACTATAGAAGAAGCTAAAACTGTACTTATGCAGAAATTCAGTAAGTATTTGAAGATACCAGATATGTCAATTATCGTCACTTCTTATGGACCACGCAAGGTGCAAGTATTAGGTGAAGTGAATAAGCCAGGAACAGTAGAGCTCGCTTCTGATGATATGAATGTGACCAATGCTATATCTCAAGCAGGTTGGGTGACTACATATGGTCGTATCAAAAAAGCACAAGTAATCCGCATAATTGATGGTACTATGTATATAAAGGAAGCTAATATTAAAAACTATATTGAAAAACATGATATTACGCAGAACTTAGCTTTAGAAGATGGCGATATCGTATTTATTCCTAAATCCAATAAAATCGATTATAAACAAGATATTTTACCACTTCTCAATCTTTATACTACTTATAGAGCGATTACAGATTAATAGGAGGGCAAAGAGTGGATAATATAAATAATAATGATAATACAATTGATTTAAGAAAGCTGTTCTCTATAATAGGAGAGCAGAAAAAAGTAATTATACCGATCATAGTGATCTGCACAGTGATTGCTATTATAGTTGCATTTGTATTGCCAAAGTCATATCAGTCAAATACACTTGTTAGAATAAAATCCTCTAATAATTTAGCTATGTCAGGTATGGCCGCGATGGCAGCGGGTTTTGGTATAGATGTAGGGGGTTCATCATCTGCTAGTCCTGAAAATTATATAGAGCTTATGAAATCTAGGGAAGTTTTAGAGCCTATTATAGAACAAGTAGATATGCCGGAAGAAGATAAAGAAAAGCTTACTACAGAAAATTTTATTAAAAAATATCTAGAAATCACAAATACAAAGAAAACAGATTTAATCAATATTAAAGCTTATGGTAAGACTCCAGAAGAAGCACAGATGATCTCTCAATCTGTAGCCGATAATTTCCTCACTTTGATGACGAAATTAAATAAAGAAGGAAATTCTTCTACGGTTAATTTCTTGAATGATCGCATGGCTATAGCTAAAGAAGAGATGGAAACTGCCGAAAATAAATTGCAAGCTTATCAGCAGGAAAAAGGCATTTATTCTCCGGATGATCAGGCAAAAGCACTTATCGATAGACTCAGTGCCTATGATACGAATATCGCTCAATTAGAAGCACAAGAACAGGCAAATAGTGCAAAACTTCAAGATGTAACAGGTCAATTAGAACAGCAAAATAGCTCTTTGCTTGAATATAATATCTCTGATAGTGACGCTATCATGAATTTACGTACAGCTATTGTCAATAAACAGGTAGAATTGGTTGGTCTTGAACAGCGTTATACAGAAGAACATCCAGATGTGATTCAAGCCAAACAAGAATTAGCTGAACTAAAAAGATCTTTGGATCGAGAAATTCAAAGTGCTGTAAATTCTAAGAGTGCTACACTTACACCAGTACAGGGCAATCTCTTGATGGAAAAAGTGCAGACAGAGACAGCAAAAGCAGTGACAAGTGCTTCTCTTGATGCTCTAAAATCTAAACAACAGGAAGCAGAAGGCAATATTTCCACTTTATCTGCTGATAGTGTGGAATATATGCGTCTTTTAAGAGATCAGACTATAACTTCAGAAGTATATACAAATCTTGTAAAAGCATATGAAAATACAAGAATACAAGAAGCTCAAGAGTCGATGGATATCCAGATAATCGATGCAGCTAATTTGCCAAGAGAAGATATGCCAGCTAAGCCAAATAAGAAAATTATTGCAGCTATTGGCTTTGTCTTAGGCATTATGATTTCTTTTGGTTATACATTATATGTATATAATAAAAGATACGGTTTATGATAAATAAGAGATAAATACAGGCGGGGGATCTTAGTGGATAATAATTTTTCTAAAAATAGAATACCTAAAATGGATAATATTGTTTCATATATATTGCCTGTGATAGTCAGTGTAGGTGATTATATAGCAATAATTTTGGCAGAGGAGATTGCTTTTTATCTTTGCAATTTCTTTATACCAGAAGGTTTCCATATGGATATTCCCAAATCTTATTTTTATCTTTGGGTACCTGCTGTATTTATCTTTTTCTTATTTTATGCAGATACGCATAAACGTATGGTACCATATTGGGAAAAGATAAAAGATATTTTTTGTGCTAATTTTTACAGTATAATAGCAGCTATATTTATTTTATATTTAATACATGAGGATATAACGAAGATTTCTCGTTTATATGTAGTTTTATTATTTATCTTTAGTCTTATATTTTTATATGGCATACGTCAAATTCTCATATATATTTGTAATCATTTAGATATTCTCAAAGAACCAGTGATTTTTATCGGTGGAGGAGAGGTAACAGAAGCAGTTATTAAATTTTATGATAACAATAGTTGTTTTGGCATAAAAGTTGTGGGAATTATTGATGATGATTTTTCCTCGGAGTATTTAAAGCAGAGATATCCACTATTTAAAGGTATAGATAAATCTGCTGAATATATAAAAAAATGCGGTGTGAAGACTGTAATAATAGCAAAAACTAGATTGGATAGAAATAGTTTAAAAGAATTATTGACTAATATTCAATTTTTAGTTAGAAATGTAGCCTTTATACCGAATATAATCGGTACACCGATAGCAAATCTTGATGTAAGACGTATCTATCGAGAAGATATAGTACTGTTAAATATAAAAAATAATTTAGCGTATATGCGTAATAGAATAGTAAAAAGAATTTTTGATATAATAATGGGACTGATCATCTGTATACCAGCTGTACCGATTTTAATACTGTGTTATTTTTGGGTTAGATTTGACTCCAAAGGGCCAGTATTTTTCAATGCAAAGCGTATTGGTAAAAATGGTAAAGAATTTACCTGTTATAAATTTCGTTCTATGTATATGAATTCAGATAAGATATTAGCTGATTATTTAGCGAAAAATCCTGAAGCAAAAGCAGAATGGGATGAGTTTCAAAAATTACATGACTTTGATCCAAGGGTGACAAAAGCAGGTAGGATGATGCGTAAAACGAGTCTAGATGAATTGCCACAATTACTCAATGTACTTAAGGGCGAAATGAGTCTTGTAGGACCTAGACCCTATCTTCCTAGAGAAATAGGAAAAATGGGAGAATATTATAAAATAATTATTTCTACAGTACCGGGGATAACGGGTTTTTGGCAAGTCAATGGTCGTTCTGATGTGACCTTTGAAGGCAGATTAAAGATGGATAATTGGTATATTTATAATTGGTCTATATGGATAGATATGGTGTTACTATTTAAAACAATTAAAGCAGTATTTTTTAGTAAAGGTGCAGTTTGAGGTAGATTTTAATGAATATAAAAATTTTAGTTGCTACACATAAGAAATATTGGATGCCTGAGGATGAGGTATATTTACCGATTCATGTAGGTAAGGAAGGTAAGCAAGATTTAGGATATATTGGAGATAATACAGGTAATAATATTAGTATAAAAAATTCTAATTATTGTGAGCTTACTGCTATATATTGGGCATGGAAAAACTTAGAAGCAGATTATATTGGTTTAGTACATTATAGAAGATATTTTACTAAGCATAATTTGAGAAATTGTGAAAAGAAAAAACAGGATATATTGACAAAAAATGATTTTGAAAATATTTTAAAAGATGTAGATATTATAGTTCCAGATAAGCGTAAATATTATATTGAAACGATAAGAAGCCATTATAATCATTCGTATTATGAAAAAGATTTAAATGAAACGGAAAATATAATAAAAGAAATATATCCAGAGTATTCAATTGCTTTTAATAAAGTAATGAATCGTACATGGGCTCATATGTTTAATATGTTTGTAATGCGTAGAGATTATTTTGATGAATATTGTAAATGGCTATTTACTATTTTGTTTGAGTTAGAAAAACGTATAGATATCGGTAATTATACAACAATGGAAGCGAGAGTTTTCGGCTTTATCAGTGAATTATTATTAGATGTTTGGCTGGAAACAAAACAAATAAGATATAAAGAAGTAAATGTTTCCTTTATGGAAAAACAAAATTGGTTGAAAAAAGGTGGATTGTTTTTAAAAAGAAAAGTGTTAGGCAAATATTAGTATAGAAAGGTGAAAATATAAATATGTTAATATATTTATTACTATTATTGCTATTGCTATTAGCTTGTATAGCTTATATATTAAGCAAAAAAGATATATTATCGCCTCCTAATATTTTTTCTGGTGGTTTTATTATTAGTATATTATTTGCTATACCTAATTTGGGAAAATGGAATTTTGATATGGGAGAGCGTACATTTTGGGTTATTTTTTTAGGAATATTAGCATTTAATATAGGATTTTTTTTAATATATTATACTAATATTAATATAAAAAATAAAAATATATTAACAACTAATAATTGTAACTTGATTACGATAAAAACTTCCAGAATGATATGTTTTTTAATAATAGAATTAATAACTATTTATTTGATATATAGTGAACTTAATAGAATAGGTGCAATTTTTGGAGCAGGTGATACATTAACCGATAAAATTGTAACTTATAGAATAAATACAACTTTTAGAGGAGAAGAGGAAGCGGCAATGGCCTCATATGTAAAGTCATTATACTCTTTTTGTTCTATGAGTACTAATATTTTAATATATATTGTAATTAATAATTATTTTATCAATAAAAGTATAAATAAATTATATTGTATTTCTATATTATTGACGGTATTAGCGTCATTTTTATTTGGTAATAGAGGTATATTTGTTAGTTTTTTATTATATACAATTATGATGGTATATATTTTTAAATTAAGAAGTTGTAAATGGATTTATAAAATTAAGTATAAATTTATATGTAAATTAGTATTAGGTTCAATAATATTTTTAATGGCGTTTCCGACAATTGGGTTGATAGCAGTAGGCAGAGCCTCGGATGAAATAGATTTATTTTCTGGTGAAATAGTTTCAACTATAGTAGAAGGGTTAGGTGTATATATTGGAGCACCTTTAAAATTATTAGATTTATTTCTATATGATAATTTTGAAGATACTTTAAATTTACCAGTTGGATATGCAACATTTATCCAATTTTATAAATGGTTGTCAAAAAATCTTGATATACCAAGTTGGAACATTACTCAATTTGGATTAGAATTTAGAGAAGATAATCTTTCTTATTTAGGTAATGTATATACAACATTTAGACCTTTTTTTACAGATTTTGGTTATGTAGGAGTTATAGTATTAAGTTTAATATTAGGTTTAATATTAGGTTTATTATATTATTACTTAAAACATAGCTATAAAATGTTTTCTGTTAAAAATATTGATTATATTTTAATTTTATATAGTCTTGTAACATCTAAATTATTATTATCGTTTTTTTCTGATAAAATATATGAATTTATTTTTACAATAGGATTTATAAAAATGCTAATATTATTTAAAATTTTTGAGTATATATTTGTAGATAAAACAAAACTAAAAGAAAAGTAGGGATAAATTTATGTTTTATGATTATCTTGTAGTAGGTAGTGGCTTATTTGGCAGTGTGTTTGCCTATGAGGCTACTAAAAAAGGGAAAAAGTGTTTAGTTATAGATAAAAGAAATCATATTGGTGGTAATGTTTATTGTGAAAATAAAGAAGGCATTAATATTCATAAATATGGTGCGCATATTTTTCACACAAATAATAAAAAAGTATGGGATTATGTAAATCAGTTTGTTGAATTTAACAATTATATTAATAGCCCTGTAGCTAATTATTACGGTGAAATTTATAATATGCCATTTAATATGAATACTTTTAGTAAAATGTGGAATGTAGCTACACCGCAAGAAGCAAAAGTTATAATTGATAAACAAAAACAAGTTATAAAAGATGAGCCTGAAAATTTAGAAGAACAAGCTATAAGCTTAGTAGGAACAGATATTTATACTAAACTTATAAAAGGATATACAGAAAAACAATGGGGAAGAGACTGTAAAGATTTACCAGCATTTATCATAAAGAGATTGCCAGTTCGTTTTACTTATGATAACAATTATTTTAATGCTCGTTATCAAGGTATTCCTATTGGTGGATATAATCAAATTATTGAAAAATTATTAGCTAATTGCGATGTAGAACTTAATGTAGATTTTGTAAAGCAAAGAGAAAAATATCAAAATATAGCAGATAAGATTGTATTTACAGGTGCTATAGATAGTTATTTTGATTATAAATTTGGTCAGCTTGAATATAGAGGTTTGCGTTTTGAAACTGAAAGATTAGAGCAAGATAATTATCAAGGTGTAGCGGTTATGAATTTTACGGCTAGAGAAGTACCTTATACGCGTATTATAGAACATAAACATTTTGAATTTGGCACACAATCAATAACATATGTTACAAAAGAATATCCGGCAGATTGGCACCTTGGAGAAGAAGCTTATTATCCAGTAAATGATGATAGAAATCAAAAATTATATCAAAAATATTTAGATTTAGCTAAACAAGAAAATAATGTTATTTTTGGTGGTCGTTTGGGTGAATATAAATATTATGATATGGATAAAGTTATAGAAAGTGCATTAAATTTAGTTAAAAAAGAATTAAAGCATTAGTAGCAATATATCAATAAAAATCATAATTATTTTAAGTCTATAGATTTGTATTGATATTGGAAAAGTTTTGGTTTATAAAAGTATAATAATATATTATTTATAAATTAAAAGGTAATAGGTTAGAAAACCTTAAAATATATATTTACTATAAATAATAATTATTATAAATATAATTTCTTTTTAAAATTAAAAAGTAAAAAATTCTTTAAAATATAAAATTTTAAATAAAATAAGAGAAAGTGATGATATGCAAGCTATTTTGATATTAGCACATAAAAATATTAAGCAGATAATAGATTTATCAATGATATTAAATAAAAAGTTCATATTATTTATTCATTTTGATAGAAAATATAAAATATCTGCTGAAGATAGAAAAAAATTAGAAAAGGTAAAAAATGTATATGTATATAGTGAAATAGATGTTAATTGGGGTGGCTTTAGTATTGGGGAAGCAGAATTATTTTTATTGAAAAAAGCCATGAAGAATAAAAATATAACATATTTTCATATAATATCAGGACAGGATTGGCCAATAAAGAATATAGAAGAAATATATAACTTTTATGAAAATAATGATAAAATTTATATGACATATAAATTATCTAAAGGGGTGAAAAAATCAGGAGAACCAATTATTTTATGGCAAAAATATTATTTTAATTATGATAAAATAAATAGACGTTCTTTTTGGGGAAAGGTTTATCATAGATTTTTAATGATATATCAAACTATTAGAGGAATTAATAAATTTAAAGATTTAAATATTAATTTAGATATATATCAAGGATCACAATGGATGGCTTTGCCTAGATATGCAGTAGAATATTGTTTAAATTATTTAAAACAACATAATAATTATTATTTAATGTTAAAAACAGGGTTTTGTTCAGATGAGGTGTTATTTCAAACAATTTTATGTAATTCTATTTATAAGACTAAAATAGAAGATAATAATCATAGATATATTAAATGGAAAAAGAAATATAATAATTATCCAGCAATATTAGATGAAAAAGATTATAAGGAAATTATTAGTGGAGATTATCATTTTGCAAGAAAATTTGATAAAGATATATCGAAGCAATTAATAAATATGTTGAATGAAAAAAATAAAAAAGTTAAGCTATAGGATAGTTTTGTATAATTAATAAAATATATAAATATTTGTTTTGGAGTAGTTATGATATGAATATAAAAAAACCTTTTTTTAGTATTATTATGCCTGTATATAATACTGAAAAATATTTAGATAAATCAATAAATAGTATCTTAAATCAAACTTTTAGGGATTTTGAATTAATCATAATAGATGATAATTCAAGTGATAAAAGCTATACTATTTGTAAAAATTATGCTGACAAGGATAATAGAATAAAATTATTAAGAAATGATATAAATTTAGGTGTAGCTAAATCAAGAAATAAAGCATTAGATAATATAGCAGGTATATATTTGACATTTGTAGACTCTGATGATTATGTTGAATTAGATTTATTAAAGAGTGTTTATAATAAATTAATAAATAATAAAATAGATTTATTAAAGTATAGCTGTAAAGAAGAATATGTAGGGAAAAAAGATGATTTAAAATATAGTAAGATATGTCAAATGGAAAATTGTTTTCTTGAAGATAGAATAAAGATACAAAAACAAATTTTAGATATGGAAAAAATTCCATTATTTGGTTATCTTTGGAATGGTTTTTATAAAGTAGATATTATAAAGACTAATAATTTGTTTTTTGATGAAAACTGTATTGTAAATGAAGATTTCTCATTTAATGTAAAATATGTTTCATATATAAAAAATTTATGTTGTATGAATTTTTGTGGATATCATTATATGAAACGAGAAAATAATAGTTTATCAACAAAGAAACAGGATCGTTATTATGAATTACATATAATGAAAATAAAATTATTTTTAGATATGTGTAATAAACTTGATAATTTAACAGATGAAAATAAAAAAATTATTTTTTGGATGTATACAAGATATGTGTATTCAGCAATTGAAAGAAATTTAGATACGGGTAACCTTAAGCAAATAATTAGTGATATAAAAAATGATAGTTTATATAAACAATTTTTAGCGGTAAATTTTGAAGGAATAAATAAAAAAGCAAAGGTAATGATATATTGTTTGAAATATGCTAATAATAATATATTGTTGCTTTTGATAAAATTTATTAGTTTAGTAAAAAAAAGTTTTCCTATTATTTTTGCAAAGTTTAAAGGATGAATTACTATGGATAAAAAAAAGCCTGTATATGTTTTACAAATAGGTATGACAAAAAATATAGGTGGTTTAGAAACTTATTTAATGCAACAATTTGAACATATAAATAATAATATTGTTAGATATGATTTTGTAAATATTACAGGAGAATATGATATTGTTTTTTCTGATAAAATAAAACGAGAAGGAAGCTGTATATATAGCATATGTTCACGGCATAAAAATCCGATATTGCATTATTGGCAATGGATGAAGTTATTAAAAAAACATAAAGGAAAATATAAAGTAATAGTTTTAAATGCTAATAGTTTAGAATATGTATTTCCATTATTTATGGCAAAAATTTTTGGTATATCGATACGAATAATTCATTCTCATAATGCTGGTTTTGAAAAAAAAATAGGGTTAGTTAGAAAAATATTAATAGCGTTTAATAAGTTTTTATTGAAATTTAGTGCAACATATTATTTTGCCTGTTCTCAGAAAGCAGGTGAATGGATGTTCGGAAAGAAGAAAAAATTTATTATAGTACATAATGCTATTGATGTTGAGAAATATAAGTATGATTTACAAATAAGACAGAAAAAAAGAAAAGAATTAGAAATAAAAGATAAGTTCGTAATAGGACACATAGGAAGATTTGTTTATCAAAAGAACCACGAATTTTTAATAGATGTTTTTAATAAAATTCATGAAATGTTGCCTGAAGTAGAATTATTATTAATTGGAGATGCTGTAGAGAATAAAATATATTTAAATGAAGCTAAACAAAAAGTAAAAGATTTAGGTTTAGAAAAAAAAGTAAAATTTTTAGGAATGAGAAAAGATGTATCTGAACTTATGCAAGTAATGGATTGTTTTGTGTTACCGTCTAGATTTGAAGGTTTGCCTTTAGTAGGAGTTGAAGCTCAAGCTGCGGGATTACCATGTTTTTTTTCAGATACTATTACAAAAGAAATACAAATAACAAATTTAGTAAAATGTATATCATTGCAAGAATCTACAAAATTATGGGCTGAAGAGATAATAAAGAGTAAGAATTTTGTACGAAAGAATACATCAGAAGAAATTATAAAAAATGGATATGATATTAATTTTGAAATTTCAAAGATAGAGCGATTTTATAATAAAATAAATGATTAATTATACGAAATTAGGATGATTATAGTGATGAATATAAAAATTTTAGTAGTAACACATAAAACATACTGGAGACCAAAAGATGATGTTTATATGCCAATTGCAGTGGGAAATAATTTAGTAAAAGAAAATTGTCTTAGGGATAATACAGGAGAGAACATTTCTCACAAAAATAAAAATTATTGTGAACTGACGGCAATGTATTGGGCATGGAAAAATTTAAAGGTAGATTATATAGGTTTATGTCATTATAGACGATATTTTACAGTTAATATAAGGACACTATTTACAAGACCTATTATTACAATATATGATTTTTTTTCCTTAAAAGATAATTTATATAATAAGTTAAAAAAAATATTGATAATGAAAGGACAGGACTATGAAAATATATTAGATAAGTATGATATTATAGTGGCAAAAAAAATGCCTTTAATAGATGGATTAACAGTAGGAGAAGATTATAAGAATCAGCATAAAGAAAAAGACATAAAAGTAGTTAGAGATGTTATAGCAGATATATATCCAGAAGATGAAAAGTATTTTAATGAGATATTAAATAGAAAAGAAATTCATTTATTTAATATGTTTGTTATGACTAATAAAAATTTTCAAGAATATTGTCAGTGGTTATTTAATATTTTATTTGAAGTAGAAAAAAGAATAGATATTTCAAATTATGATGATTATCAGGCAAGAGTATATGGTTTTTTAGCAGAAAGATTATTAAATGTATGGCTTTTGAAAAAAAATTTAAATGTATATGAAACGAATGTTAATTTTTTAGATGGAAAGTTTAATTTAAGTAATTTTATAAAATTATTAGTGAAAAAATTTTAAGAATAATACTTTGGAGTGAAATAAAAATGGCTAGACATGCATACTTGATAATGGCTCATAAGCAATTTTACATTTTAGAAAAATTGTTATTATTAATAGATGATATAAGAAATGATATTTTTATACATATAGATAAAAAAGTTGATAGTTTTAACTTTGATTATTATAAAAATATAGTAAAATATAGTGATATTATTTTTATAGATCGAATGGATGTTAGATGGGCTGATATGACACAAGTTGAATGTACTATTAAGTTGTTGGAAAAAGCACAAAATTATTATGTAGAAAAAAATAAAGTTAAATATAAATATTATCATTTTATATCGGGTAGTGATTTGCCATTAAAAACTCAAAATTATATACATGAATTTTTAGATAATAAGGATACTGAATTTGTACATTTTGCACCTGAGAAAGATAGAAAAAATATAATGTTTAGATATAAATATAGATGTTTTTTTACAAAACATTTAAGAGATGGTGGCATATATAGAATATATAATTTGATAAATAAAGTCGGATTGCTTATACAAAAAATCTTAAAATTAGATAAAACTAAAAATGAAAAAATAAAAATAATGTTTGGAGCAAATTGGTTTACAATAACGGATGAATTTGTTGGATATATATTAAGTAAAAAATCATGGATTTTAAATAGGTTTAAGTATTCGATATCTGGAGATGAAGAAGTAGTTCAAACTTTGATTTATAATAATCCTAAATATTATAAAAAAATTTTTATGAAGAAAGAAACACAGAAAAATAATGATCATATAGCATGTATGAGAAAAATAGATTGGAATAGAGGGAAACCATATGTATGGACAATAAATGATTTTCCGGAATTAATGCAATCTAAGTGTTTATTTGCTAGAAAATTTGATATAGAGAAAGATAAAATTATTGTAGATAAAATATATAATATTTTAATAAATAGTTGATTTAAATATAGTATGAATTTTAGGGGTTAAAATGAAAATAGCAATAATAACTATAAATGATAATAATAATTATGGGAATAGATTACAAAATTATGCTTTACAACAATATTTATTAAAAAAAATAAAAATAGAAAAAGTGGATACTATTTGGTATGATCCAAAATATAAATATATGTCTCAAATTGATATAGTTAGTTGGAGAACATGGATAAAATACATCATAAATTGGAAAAATCAAAGAGAATATTTAAAAAAGGAATATTTAGATAATAATATTCGTATGTATAATATAGGTAAATTTACAAAAAATATTAAAACTAAATTAGATTTTAAAATAAGGAATAATTTGAATAAAGAATATGATTACTTTATAACAGGTAGTGACCAAGTTTGGAATCCTAATTTTTGGTCAAAAAGATATAATCATGCTGATATAAGATTTTTAAAATTTGTATCCAAAGAGAAGAGAATTGCTTATGCAGCAAGTATAGCTATTCCTGAAATACCAAAAGATAAAGGACAGTTTTTTAAAGATAGTTTAAATGAAATGAAAGCAATATCAATGAGAGAGAAAGCTGGAGCAAATTTAGTAAAAAAATTAACGGGAAGAGAAGTTCCAGTAGTAGTAGATCCAACAATTCTATTGTTTAAAGAAGATTGGCAAAAATTAGAACTAAGACCAGAGTGGTATAATGATGAAAAATATGTTCTTACTTATTTTTTAGGAAATCCATCACCTGTAATTGAAGATATTGCGAAGAATAATAATTGGAAAATTTATAATTTGATGGATAAAAATAATTTTGATTTGTATACTTCACGAGTAGAGGAATTTATATATTTGATAAATCATGCACAATTAGTAGTAACGGATTCTTTTCATGCAAGTGTATTTTCGATTTTAATGAATACACCATTTTTAGTTGTTAATAGACAAGAAATAGGCATGGCAGATATGACATCTCGTATAGATACATTGATGGAGTTATTTGCTTATCAAGATAGATATATTATAAATGGGGAATGTGATTTATCTGATGAGAAAATTTTGCACATGGATTTTAGTAATGTAAAATCTATTCAAGAACAAGAAATAGCACGTTCTACAGAATATATGAAAAAAGCTTTAAATTTAGAATGAATGTAGGTTTTTTATATAATTGAAATAAAAACTAAAAAAGATGATTGTGTTTATTATACTTATTATAATATTTGTCCAAAATGGTATATAACAATATAAATATATAAATGAATTTTATATATTATAGAGTATTCTCTCTATTAGTTTAGAAAAAATGGATAAAAAATAAATTAAATTTGATAACAAAAAACTTATAAGGTAAAGAAGGTTAACTAACTGTATGAAAAATCAGTTGAAAATAGGTGCAATTTTATCATATGTAAATATATTAGCTAGTTTGATTGTTGGCTTAGGATATACACCAATAATGATTAGATTATTAGGTCAATCTGAGTTTGGATTATATTCACTAATTGGTTCTCTTGTTGCTTATCTTAGTGTCTTAGATATGGGACTTGGTAATACTATTGTTCGATATGTATCTAAAAATCGTGCAATAGGTGATAAAAAATCTGAGTCAGATCTAAATGGATTATTTTTAACAATATATTCAATTATAGGTTTAATCACTTTAATTGTTGGAAGTATATTGTATTTTAATGTAGATAATATGTTTGGAGCAACTTTATCTATTGAACAAATTGAACGAGCTAAAGTAATGATGATATTGCTTATATTAAATATAGCAATATCGTTTCCTTTGAGTGTTTTTGCTTCATTGATGCAAGCGTATGAAAGATTTATTTTTTTACGTATATTTAATATCATTAGCGTATTATTAAAACCTATAATAACATTACCTTTTTTATTTATGGGATATGGTGCCGTAACTTTAGTAGTAACAGCAACAGTAGTAAATATTGCTTGTTTACTTACAAATGTATATTATTGTTTTAAATATTTAGATATACATTTTAGTAAAGGTCATTTTGAAAAAGCATTTTTATATGAGATATCTGGATATGCATTTTTTATTTTTCTTAATGCAATAATGGATAAAATTTATTGGGGAACTGGTCAATTTATATTAGGTATGGTATCAGGAACTATTCAGGTAGCAATTTATGCTATAGCTATGCAATTTATGGGAATGTATATGCAGTTTTCTTGTGCAATAAGTGGAGTACTTTTGCCTAAAGTAACTATGATGGTGGCTAATGGTGCAACTAAAATAGAATTAACTAAATTAATGATTAAAATTGGTAGATTACAGTACATAGTAATAGGCTATATTTTAGTGATGTTTTTTCTTGTCGGACAAGAATTTATTTATCTTTGGGCCGGTAAAAATTACTTATCTGCATATCCAATGGTTTTAATACTCATGGTGGGAATGTTAATAGCATTAATTCAAAATGCAGGACTTGCTATTTTACAGGCAATGAATTTAAATCGTTATCGAATGACTGCATATACTATAGTAGCAGTAGTAAATATTTTTACTAGTATAATATTAGCTAAAATGTATGGCGGTTTGGGTTGTGCAATTAGTACAGCAGTCGCACTCCTTATAAGTACTGGTTTAATAATGAATAGGTATTATCGTAAACATGTGGGTATTGATATACCATTATTTTGGAAAAATATAACACATATGATGCCAAGTGCTTTTATATTGATAGTGTTGGTAGAAATTTTTCAAATGAATATATCGTTAGAATATAGTTGGTTATATTTTGTGATAAAAGTAGTCATATATACACTAATATATATGATTTTAATGTATTTTATAGGTATGAACGGTTATGAAAAAAATCTTTGTAGAAGTGTAATTTGTAAAGTACTACGAGTAAAATGATATATCTTATAAATAAAGAATATAAAAAAGTTATTTTATTAAATATTGAAATTAATGCAGATAGGTAGAATATCACTACCTATCTATTTTTATATGTTTAAGAAATTATTAGAAAATAAATAGGTAAATTTTATATATAGAGAAGATAAATTATGAAAATATTAGTAACTGGTGGAGCAGGGTTTATTGGTAGTAATTTTGTTTATTATGAATTAGATAATTATCCAAATGATGAAGTAGTTTGTTTAGATAAACTGACTTATGCTGGTAATTTAGAAACATTAGAAGTAGCAATGAAAAATCCTAAGTTTAAATTTATTAAAGGAGATATTGCTGATAGATCTTTTGTTGATGAATTATTTGCAAGTGAAAAACCTGATGTTGTAGTAAATTTTGCAGCAGAATCTCATGTGGATAGATCTATTGAAAACCCAGAAATCTTTTTACAGACAAATGTAATTGGTACAAGTGTACTGATGGATGCTTGTCGTAAGTATGGTAATATTTGCTATCATCAAGTATCTACAGATGAAGTTTATGGAGATTTACCACTAGATAGACCAGATGTATTCTTTACAGAGACAACACCACTTCATACATCTAGTCCATATTCAGCTTCAAAAGCTTCAGCAGATTTATTAGTACAAGCATATTATCGTACTTATAAATTACCTGTGACTATTTCTCGCTGTTCTAATAACTATGGACCATATCACTTCCCTGAAAAATTAATTCCACTCATGATAGCAAATGCTTTAAATGATAAAAAATTACCAGTGTATGGTAAAGGCGAAAATGTACGTGATTGGCTCTATGTAGAAGACCATTGTTCTGCTATAGATTTAATCATTCGCAAAGGAAAAATTGGTGAAGTATATAATATTGGTAGTCATAATGAACGCACTAATTTAGAAGTTGTGAAAACAATTATAAAAGAGCTTGGTAAAAGTGAAGATTTAATTGAATTTGTAACAGATAGACCCGGTCATGATCGTAGATATGCTATTGATCCTACAAAAATTCATGATGAACTTGGTTGGCTTCCTGCTACTAAGTTTGATGATGGAATTAAGAAAACTATTGATTGGTATTTGACACATAAATCTTGGTGGGAAAAGATCATCAGTGGTGAATACAAAGATTATTATTTTAGAATGTACAATAATAGATAGAAATAAATAGAAAAAAACCTCAAAGAAGATATTTTCTTTGAGGTTTTCTTTTAGTATGGTTTATGCATAGTAAATATTGCAATCAAGTATCATATCATCTATTTGCTTATGATCTGTGTATTGCCATATCTTGCAAATGCGATTAGGATATTCTAGTTTAAAGCTGTTTTCATGATAATATTGGGCAGACCAGATGGGGATATAATCTGCAAGTAAATTTAAGTCAATGATATTGGTGAGCCAATTATAGGAACTATATAAACCTACATAATTATAATTGAGTTCATTTAGTCGGTTTATAAAGTTGCCAATCATATAAGCTACATTAATATTATATTTGAGCATAGATTTATCTTCGGCATCATACCAAATGCCAAGTGGTGGATTTTGTCCATTGAGATATGCTTTGATTTGTTTATCTACCCAATTAGCTTCTGCTATAGCTTCATCAATTGTTGAAGCATGAGCATAATAATATATGCCATAGGGTAGATTATAAGTTACAGCATTATTTACATGTGAGATAAACATTTCATCTAGATGAGTGTACTCACCTATTTTGATGATAACGCCTTGAATATTATTTGTCTTTAGTTTTTGCCAATTGAGTTTTTCTTGCCAAGCTGAGATATCTACTACTTGAAAATTTTGCATAAGTAATCACTCCTCTAATGATTTACTTGCAGTTTAAAGGAAGAAATTAAACCTTTTAAGCAAATTTGGGAAAATTTTTTGTTATTTTTATAAAAATTTACGACATGTCGAATACATTTTATTTTTATAAGAGTATAATATAGTTAATCTAAAAAAAAGCGAGATGATTATAATGCTACTTATAAAGGCAGTAGATTATAGGATTTTGGAATTATGTAAGGCTTATAATTTGAGCATAAATGGCTTGGCAAATAAAGCAGGAATGCCACCTTCAACTGTGGCTAGCTTATTAAGTGAAAAAAGTCGTAATCCTACAGAAGATACTATTTTTAAAATTTGTATTGGTTTTGGTATGAGAATGGATAAATTTTACGCCTCGAATTTATTTGACATTAAAAATATAAGTTTAGAAAATACTTCGCAGAAAATATATAAAGTTTAAATTCATAACTGCACATATAGCGAAAGGCAAACTATTATGTAATTTTGGATAATAGTTTGTCTTTTTTTATTTGCTAAGAAAAAATTTTTGATTTAGAGGTTGATTTTTGCCATCTAAGTTGCAAGTAAATAAGTGTAAGGAGTTGATAAGATGAATAAGAAACGGCGGCAAAAGATGTTATCAATTAAAGCTATGATGTATTTTTAAATTTTAAAATTAAGGAGTGATTTTTAATGGCAGATACACGCAAATTAACAATGGTATTTACTTTAGATAATGGAGACGATTTTAAATATAATTTGGCAGATCCTAAAGATGAATTGACAAAGAGTGAAGTCGATGTAGTCATGCAGAAAATGATTGATACACAGGCTATTATCAAAGATAATCATAAAGCAACAGCTATTAAAGAAGCATATATCACAACTACTACACAAGATGTTTTAGCTTAAGTTTAATTTATAATTTTATAGTTTATTAGGAGGAATGTATTATGGCAGTTAAGAAAAATGCAGAATGTGAAATCATCATTAAAGTAGAAACAGGTACTACTTCTACAGGTAAAGCTAGTTATAGCAGTCGTAGTTTCGGTTATATCAATCCTTCTTTATCAGAAGATGATATTTTAGATATCGGTCAAAAAATAGCGGGCTTACAAAAATATAATTTAGGTAGTGTAAATCGTCAGGACACAGCAGAAATCGCTGCGGAATAAGGAAAAAGGGGTGCGTGTCACCCCTTTTTCTTTTAAATTATTCTCTTGATGATAGAAAGAAGACGATTAAATGGAAAGACTATTAATAAAAGCTAAAGCTGGAGATAATTATGCTATACAGTTATTATTAAATAAGTATAAGAATTTATTAAATAGTGCTTCTAGACAACATCATTTAATATCTATTCAAGAAGAGGCATATGAAGAAGCCGTGATTAGTTTTTATCAGGCAATTAAAGATTTTAATGAGTCTTTAGGTGTGCCGTTTGCCGGTTATGCTAAAGTAAAAGTATATCAAGGTGTGCATACTTTATTTCGTAGATATTTGCGTATTTGGCAAAATGAAGTGTCATTATCTGCTCAAATGAATACAGATGATGAAGATGAAATAAAAGAATTTGGGGATTTATTGGCAGTAGATGAGGATTTAGCTGATAGTATTTCTTCTAGATTAGATATAATGAAACTTATTCATCAATTGCCACCTAAACAATATAAAGTTTTTATTTTGGTAGTATTTAAAGGATTAAAATATAAACAAGTAGCAAAACTATTGCATATATCTGTACAAGCTGTAAGTAAAAATTATCGTAAAGCATTAGCTTTTATTAATAAATCTCTAGAGAAATAAAGAATTAAGGTGATAATATGGAATATATTTTTACGTATATAGCGAATTATGGTTTTCCTATGGTAGTAGCAAGTTTTTTGTTATTTCGCATGGATAAACACTTGGCTAATTTAGAAGAAGGTATAAGACATATGAATGAAACTTTAGCTAAACAGGTCAATCATTAATAAAAATAAAAACAGAGATTTTCTTCATGATAGATCGAATAAATAATTTCATGAAGAAAATCTTTTTTTATGCTATAATAAAATTTGATTGTATAAAATTGTCACAATTTAAAGTATTTTATTTATTTGAGTAGATTATAGGGAGTAGATTGTTATGAAACGTATTCGCAAAGCTGTTATACCTGCTGCTGGTTTTGGTACTCGTTTTTTGCCAGCGACAAAAGCAACACCTAAAGAAATGTTACCAATAGTAGATAAGCCTACAATTCAGTACATAGTAGAAGAAGCTATCTCTAGCGGTATTGAAGATATTTTGATTATCAGTGGTCATGCTAAACGTGCAATTGAAGACCATTTTGATAGCGCACCAATTTTAGAAGCTGAATTAAAAGCTAAAGGTAAAACTAAATTATTGGAAATGGTACAGGAAACATCAGAAATCAATGTGCATTACATTCGCCAAAAACATATGCGCGGTTTAGGTGATGCCATTTTATGTGCTAGAGCATTCATTGATAATGAACCATTTGCTGTATTATTAGGTGATGATATAGTTTATAATCCTGAAATGCCAGCTTTAAAACAATTGATGGATATGTACACACAAACAGGTGCTACTATTTTAGGTTGTCAGCAAGTACCAAAAGAAAAAGTTTCTTCTTATGGTATTGTAGCAGGCGTGCCAACTATCAATGAACAATTGATGAAAGTCAATGATATGATTGAAAAACCAAGTATTGAAGAAGCTCCAAGTCAAATGGCAGTGCTTGGCAGATATATCATCACTCCAGATGTATTTGAAGTATTACAAAATACTAAGCCGGGCAAAGGTGGAGAAATACAGTTAACAGATGCACTCAAAGTTATGGCAAAACGTGAAAATGTTTATGCTTATAATTTCACTGGTAAACGCTATGATGTAGGCGATAAATTAGGCTTTTTGAAAGCTACAGTAGAATTTGCTCTTCGTCGTGATGATTTATCTGGTGACTTTGCGGAATATCTCAAAACAATTGTAAAAGATTTATAATAATAATTATAATAAAAAAGGTGATACTAAAAGTATCACCTTTTATTTTATCTATATATTATATTTGTGATTAATTTTCTGGGATAGTTAGATTATCTTTAATTTGCGATACTTCGCTATTGATATCTAACATTATAGGAGCTTCAATAGCATAAATGCGATTTAAATTATTTACAATATCTTTATGCTCAATTTGATTGTAAGTTCCTTCATTGATGATTACAATGCTTTGACGAACAGTTTCATTTAATTTATAACTATAAACACGAGTTTTTTCCAAAATATTATAAACTAATGTATAATTATTTTGTGATAATTCATTTGGCGGTAAAGCATCTTGTAGTGAATTATTAAAAGCATTTGTTTCATCATATAATCTTTGCAATTGACTTAAAGCTTCAGTTGCAGATATGGATTGATTTTCATAATTAGAAATGATTTTGTGGTAGACTGTAGCAAATCTATCTAGCTGATTGATATCTTCTTTATAATCATTGTACCATGTTATAAAATAAGGTTGTTCATTTAAAATAGCCAAACGTTGCTCAGTGGAGATAGAATTTGAAGAAGATGGTATCACTAAAGAACTATAGACAGCTACAAAACAAAGTAAAATAATGCCACAAGGAATAATAAATATTCTCTTTGTAGGGTATTTTCTATCAGCTAAATAACTAGCAATAATGATAACAATCATAACAGCAATAGCTAGTAAAATATTCATAAAAAATTTTTTCCTCCTTATATTATATGTTCATTTTTCTTTTATTAAAAGAAAAATAAATCAAAAAGAAAATATTTTGAGATATTGATTTATTTTTATTAGTAATATGAAGGTGATTATAAAATTTTATCTATGGTGTTGTTTGTTTCTTTACTACAAAAGAGATGAACATATATATAGACGCTATTTAGATTTACTTTTCTTTCATGAGTAAGAAAAGTAACAAAAGAACACTACCTCCCGATATCAATTTTACTTTGTCAATTATAAAATTATGTCTATAACGCTCTAAACTCGCTTTGCTCAAACAGTAGAGCTAAAACCATAGCCATAATTTTATCCTTGCCAATAGCCTACGGCTACCGTAAAATTCGCTAACGTGAGGAATATTCGGTATTATTTTTAATAATACTAAATAATTTGTTATATTTTCCGCATTATAAAATTTAGCGGTAATCGTAAGATTATTGAAAAACATTATCATTGAATACGTTTTTTGCTTAACTGTCTGAGCGTAGCGAGTTTTAAGCTTTGTATGAAATGATAATTTTTTTCAAAGCTAAAATTTTATCTGCGGTGGCTTTCTTTGGTTCGTTTCTTTACCACTAAAGAAATGAACATAATATATATTTTAGCATATTTTTTTAGAAGATATGAAAATTAATTTTAGGATAGAGGTGTATGGTTTGACTTCAAGAAGAATTATGTATTATTTACAGGCTTTTAAAATTTTAGCACTAGGATATTGGCGTTCTGAACAAAAATGGAAGGCTTATGGTATTTTAGCTGTTGTTTTAATTTTAAATTTAGCCAGTGTATTTTTAACAGTATTGGTAAATGATTGGTATAAAGAATTTTGGGATGTTTTGCAAGCCTATGAATTTGATAGTTTTTGGTATTTAGTGGGCAAATTTTCTTTGATTGCTGCTATCTATATAGCTATTGGCGTTTATTCTGTGTATTTACAACAATTATTGCAGATAAAATGGCGTGAATGGCTCACTGATAAATATTTAGTTAGATGGATGGAAAATAGAGCTTATTATAAGTTGAAATTGATGGGAAAAGATATGGATAACCCAGATCAGCGTATTTCTGAGGATATTAATCAATTTGTAGCTTTGACTTTATCTTTGACGATTGGTCTGGTGCGTCAATTGATAACTTTGGTGGCATTTACTGTAATTTTATGGAATTTATCAGGAATTATCACTGTGCCTATTGGCAGTTATGAATTCACTATCTATGGTTATATGGTTTGGTTGTCTTTGGTATATTCTATCGTTGGTACGTATCTCACTCATAAGGTGGGTAAGGCACTTATCAATTTAAATTATGAACAGCAAAAATATGAAGCTGATTTCCGTTTTGCGATGATGCGTGTAAGAGAAAATACAGAGTCGATTGCTTTTTATCGTGGTGAAAAACCAGAATTGGAGAATTTCTTGACTAGATTTAAGATTGTAATTGGCAATTTCCGCGATATTATGACTCGTCAAAAAATCTTAAATGGTTTTACAGCTGGTTATGGTCAATTGGCGATTATCATTCCATTATTATTGGCTGCACCGCGTTGGTTTGCTAAAGAGGTGCAAGTGGGCTGGATTATGCAAGTATCAAATGCTTTTGGACAAGTTCAAGGGGCAATGTCATATTTTGTAGATGCTTATACAACTATAGCACAGTGGTGCTCTGTAGTTCGCCGTTTAGATGGTTTCAATCGTCATGTTAGCGAAGCTTTAGATTTGAAATCTGATTTAATGATAGATAATGCTTCTAATATTAAAGTCGGTATAGAAAATGTAGATATTTTCCTTCCTAATAAAAATAAAGATATTTTAATTAAGGATTGTACAATTGATTTAATGAAGTATCAATCTTTATTGATCATGGGTGCTTCTGGTGTGGGTAAATCAACTCTTTTAAGAACGCTTGCAGGTCTTTGGCCTTATGCGAAAGGCAATGTTTATTTGCCAAAAGAAGAAGAATTTTTATTCTTACCACAAAGACCATATTTGCCACTTGGTAGCTTAAGACAGGCAATTTCTTATCCTGTAGTTGAGGAAGTAATCAGTGAAAAATATAGTGATGAAGAAATAAAAGAAATACTCATAGCTTGTAAGTTAGAAAATTTAGCAGATAAATTAGATATTGTTGATGATTGGAGTAGGATTTTATCTTTAGGTGAACAACAAAGAATAGCTTTTGCGCGAATTCTATTATATAGACCAGAATTTGTATTTTTAGATGAAGCGACATCAGCACTTGATGAAGATTTAGAAGGTAATTTATATGATATGTTGAAAATTCATTTGCCAAATACAAAAATTATCAGCATTGCTCATCGCAGTAGTTTAATAGCAAAACATCAGGCTATTTTGAGATTGAAAGAGAAAGGTTGTTGGGAAATCCATGAATAATCAAGAAATAGAAGTAAAAATGGAAATAAAAGATGAAGCCCAAATAGAAAATATACGTAGATTTTTGCAAGAAAATAAAGAGCAATCATGGCAACGTATAGATATGAAGGCTATTTATTATGATACGGAAGATGATTTCTATCAAAAACATAAAATCGCTTATCGTGTACGCTGTGAAAATGATTGTATCGTAGCAACGTACAAATCGGGAAAAGTAAACAGTGATGGTCTGTTTGAACGCGTGGAAATTAATAAAAAAGTAACAAAGTTGACACCAGATATAAATGTATTTGCTGAAGATAAAGACATTTGGTATTTGATTAAAACTACAAAGGATAAAAAATTTTTACCGATAGTAATAACAGATTTTGTGCGTGAGTGTATAGAGCTAACATGGCTAGACTCTAAGCTAGAAGTGGCTTTAGACCTTGGTTTTGTTCAAGGAAGAGAAAATAAAGCTCCTATTTGTGAAGTTGAAATTGAATTAAAACAAGGAAAAATTGAAGATTTATTATCTTTAAAAGATGAATTGATTAAAAAATTTGGTTTACAAATTTCCGCGATAAGCAAATATAAAAAAGGGTTGATTTTAGCAGGACAAATTTAATGTCCTGCTTTTTTTATTATTTTTTTTAAAAATTTTAAAAAAAAAGAAGGATTTACAAAATTTATATAGAATTGTAATACTGTCAAATGAAAATGTAACGAATTTTATTTATTTGAGAAGTTTTATAAATAGAAAGGAAGTGTAAATTTATTTAATCTAAATTTTATAAAATGTACGACAATTGTTAAGATTGTTAAGTTTTTATAAGTAATATGTTATGTTTGTGTAAATTTTAATAGTTTTTATAGATTAATTCCTGCATTTTTATCTAAATTGACAAGATGTGTAGACTATGTTTATTTTTTTCAGGAGGTTTTATATTATGAGAAAAACAGAATGCTTAGCCATGATATTGGCTGGTGGTCAAGGGAGTAGATTAGGAGCTTTAACTAAAAATATAGCTAAACCAGCTGTGCCATTTGGTGGAAAATATTGTATCATCGACTTTCCATTGAGTAACTGTGCAAATTCCGGCATTGAAACAGTAGGTGTACTTACTCAATATCGTCCACTAGAATTGCATACATACTTAGGTACTGGTGAAGCATGGAATCTTGACCGCAAAAATGGTGGTGTATATATTTTACCTCCATATGCTAGAGAAAAAGGTGCAGATTGGTACAAAGGCACAGCAGATGCAATTTACCAAAATATTAATTTTATCAATAAAGCTAATCCAGATTATGTTTTAATCTTATCTGGTGACCATATTTATACAATGGATTATGCTAAAATGATTGAAGCACATAAAATGAATAAAGCAGAAGCTACAATTGGTGTAATTAAAGTTCCAATGAAAGAAGCTTCTCGTTTTGGTATTATGAGCACAGATAAAGAAGGTCGTATTACTAAATTTGCCGAAAAACCTGCTAAACCAGAAAGCAATTTAGCTTCTATGGGTATTTATATCTTTAGCTGGAATTTCTTACGTGAATACTTAGAAAATGATGCTAAAGATGAAACTTCTAGTCATGACTTTGGTAAAAATATTATTCCAAAAATGTTAGCTGACCAAGCTAGATTATATTCCTATGCATTTGAAGGTTATTGGAAAGATGTAGGAACAATCGATAGTCTTTGGGAAGCAAACATGGATTTATTAAAAGAAAAACAACCATTTGAAATGAATGGTAAATGGAAAATTTATTCCGTGGATATGGCTATGCCACCTCATTATGTAGGACCAAAAGCTAAAATTAAAAATTCTCTTGTAAGTGAAGGTTCTATGATTTGCGGTGAAGTAAAAAATTCTGTTATATTCCCAGGTGTACGCATTGCTAAAGGTGCAAAAGTAAGCAATTCTGTAATTATGCCATTTGCAAAAATCGAAGCAGATGCTGTTGTTGAAAAAGCTATTGTAGCTCAAAATAGCAAAATTGAAGCAACTGCTCAAGTAGGTAGTGACGATGGCACTATTGTAGTAATTCCTGAAGGTGAAACTGTACGACCAATGGTTGCTTCCGGTGCAACTGAAAATGTAAATGTGGGATAAAATAAGAGAGGGATATAATTATGAAAAATGTTCTCGGAATAATGGATTTATATGAAGACGATAAACAAATAAGAACACTTACAACAAAAAGACCTGTTGCAACATTACCTTTTGCAGGTCGTTATCGTTTATTAGACTTTGCTTTATCTAGCATGGTTAACTCTGGTATTACAAAAATTGGTATGATGATGCCAGCAAAATCTCGTTCTATCTTAGACCATCTTCGTTCTGGTAAAGACTGGGATTTAGCACGTCGTCATGATGGTTTATTCTATTTACCAGCTATAAAAATGGATAAAGATAGCCGTAATGGTAACTTACAGTCTTTCTATAGACATATGAGCTTTATCAGACAGTCTGAACAAGAATATGTATTAATCTGCAACAGCCGTTTTGTTTATAATATAGACTTTACTACAGCTCTTCGTTTCCATCAGAATACTGGTGCTGATATCACTATGGTTTACCATATTGAAAATAAAGAACGTCCAGACAATGCAACTATTTTACAGACTGGTGAAAATGGTCTTGTTACAGAAATTGCTAACCGTCCAGCTGTTTATGAAAATTCCAAAGTATTCATGGGTATTTATTTAATGTCCCGTAAAAAATTCATGGAAATCATATCTACAGCATATGAACGTGGTGGCTATGATTTCTTGATTGATGGTATTTTACGTCATCAGGATAATTTAAATATCTATGGCTTCCAACATGAAGGTTATGTATCTGAAATCTGCTCTACAATTTCCTATTTCAAAACTAATATGGACTTGTTAGAACCAGAAATTTGGGAAGAATTATTCATGGGTTATAACCCAATCTATACAAGAGTTCGTGATGAAGCTCCTGTACAGTACAAAAAACAAGCAAAAGTTAATAATTCTCTAGTTGCAAATGGTTGCGTAATTGAAGGTTCTGTAGAAAACAGTATCTTATTCCGTGGTGTTAAAATCGGAAAAGGCGTTCAAGTTAAAAATAGCGTAATCATGCAGAACTGTGAATTACAAGATGATGCTTTAGTAGAAAATGTAATTTGCGATAAAAATGTAGTAGTATCCGATGGTAAATGGTTAAAAGGTGCTGAAAATTATCCATTGATCATTGAAAAAAATACAGTTATTTGATTAACAAAAGATAAGATATTAAAATAATATAGGTTAAAAAATATAGTAATTATCTCTAAAGTTGACTTTATGAGATAATTACTGTATTTATAAATATATATAATATAAATTATATAATATAAAATATTAATATATAGGTTTTGGTTTTTTTAGAAATATAGAGTTTTTATTTCAGGGTAGTGCGATTAAGGTAAAAACTTATAGGGGGAAGTAATAGTGAGTGTAGGAATAATCAATAAGCAAATTGAAGAGAGAGCTTCATTACAGAAAAATTTCTTAAAAACAGCAAATATGTTATTTGGTAAAGATTGGAATGAATTAACTAAAGAAGAATTATATCAGACTTTAGTTAGAACAGTTCGTCAGTACATCAGTGAAAACTGGATTATGACTAATAAATACTATGAAGAAAATCAATGCAAAGAAGTATATTATTTTTCCATTGAATTCTTATTAGGTCGTCTATTAAATACAAACTTGATCAATCTTGATATGAAAGAAATCTGTAAAGAAGCCTTGAAAGACTTGAATATTGATATTACAGAACTCTTTAAACAGGAACCAGATGCAGGTTTAGGTAATGGTGGTCTTGGCCGTCTTGCTGCTTGCTTTATTGATTCTTTGGCTTCCTTAGGCCTTCCAGGTCATGGTTGTACTATCCGTTATCAATATGGTCTGTTTGAACAAAAAATAATAGATAATCAACAAGTTGAAATTCCTGATAATTGGCTTAAAAATGGTTTCGCTTGGGAATATCGCAAAGCTGACAAAGAAGTTGATGTTCATTTTGGTGGTAATGCTTATATGGCTCAACAAGAAGATGGTTCTTTAAAATTAGTTCATGAAGGATATAATACAGTTGCAGCTGTTCCTTATGATGTGCCAATCGTAGGTTATCACAATAATGTAGTAAATACTCTTCGTCTTTGGAATGCTGAAGTTCCTCAAGATTTTGCTTCTTTATCAGGTACTAGAGAACAGTTACAAGAAAGATTGCGTCAATCTTATCGTGTACAAGCAATCACTTCTTGCTTGTATCCAGAAGATAGCTCCTATGAAGGTAAAATGCTTCGTTTGACTCAAGAATATTTCTTTGTATCTGCAGGCGTTCAAAGTATTGTTCGTCATTATAAACGCCGTAAAGGTGATTTAAAAGATTTTGCGAAAAAAATTGCTATTCATATCAATGATACTCATCCAGCAATGGCAATTCCTGAACTTATGCGCGTACTCATTGACCAAGAAGGTATGGATTGGGATACTGCTTGGGATATCACTAAAAATACAGTAGCTTATACTAACCATACAATTATGCCAGAAGCATTAGAAACTTGGCCAATTGATATGTTTAAAAATCTCGTACCACGTATTTACATGATCGTAGAAGAAATCAATGCACGCTTCTTAGAAGATGTTCGTAAACAATATCCAAATGATGAAGACCGTGTACGCAGAGTATCTATCATTCAAGATGGCGTAGTTCATATGGCTCGTCTTTCTGTTGTAGGTAGCCACAGCGTAAATGGTGTTGCTAAAATTCATAGCGATATCTTAAAAGCACATACTATGCGTGACTTTGATGAAATTTACCCAGGTAAATTCAATAATAAAACTAATGGTATTACACATCGTCGTTGGCTCATTGCTGCAAATCCACAGCTTTCTAGCTTAATAGATGAAGCTATTTCTGATAAATGGCGTAAAGACCCATCTCGTCTTATCGATTTATTAGATTATAAAGATGATACAGCATTCCTTGATAAATTAGCAGAAGTTAAAAAAGAACATAAAATTTATTTAGCTGGTCATATTAAACGTCGTAGTGGATTTACTATTGACCCTAATTCTTTATATGACATTCAAGTTAAACGTATTCATTCTTACAAACGTCAAATTATGAATATTTTACATGTAATGCATATCTATAATTTGATTAAAGCAAATCCATCTATTAAATCTGAAATGTTACCTCGTACTTATATGTTCGCAGGTAAAGCAGCTCCTGGTTACCATATCGCTAAAGAAACAATTCGCTTAATCAACAATGTAGCTAATATTGTTAATAACGATAAAGATGTAAACGATTGTTTACATGTAGTATTCTTAGAAAACTATGGTGTTACTTTAGCAGAAAAATTATTCCCAGCAGCTGATGTTAGTGAACAGATTTCTCTTGCAGGTAAAGAAGCTTCCGGTACATCTAATATGAAATTCATGATGAATGGTGCTATCACACTTGGTACTTTAGATGGTGCTAACGTGGAAATCTGCGATGCAGTTGGAGAAGATAACTGCGTTATCTTTGGTTTAAAAGAACATGAAGTAATGGAATACTATAAAAATGGATTATATTCCGCATGGACTGAATATAATACAAATCCAGCAATTCACAATGTAGTTGATGAATTATTGACTGGCCCATTCGTAGGTAATGGTGATTTCCATGACTTACACAACTATTTATTCAATAGTAATGATGAATATTTCGTATTCAAAGACTTCAATTCTTATATTGATGCTCATGTAAAAATTAGAGGTAAATATCTCGACCGCTATGGTTGGTTAAAATCCAGCTTAATCAATATTGCACATTCTGGTATCTTCTCTAGTGATAGAACTATCAGCGAATATGCAAAAGATATCTGGAATGTAGAACCTATTAATTTATTAAAATAAATGACTCCAAAGGAGAACTAAAAATATGGAAGTATCCGCATTAAAAGATTTTGATTTGTATTTGTATCATCAAGGTACAAATTTCTATGCGTATCAAATGTTAGGAGCTCATTTTGTAGTAGAAGATGGAGTAGAAGGCGTACGCTTTGCTGTTTGGGCACCTCATGCTAAAGCCATAAGTGTAGTAGGAGATTTTAATAATTGGGATTACAATGAAAACCCAATGCAGAGAATTTCTGATGGTGAAATTTGGGTGACTTTTATTCCTAATTTACAGCAAGGTGAAATTTATAAATATTCTATAGAGCCATTCAATGGTGGAGAACGTTTCTTAAAAGCAGACCCTTATGCTTTTTATGCTGAAAAGAAACCAAAAACAGCTTCTCGCGTTTATGATTTACGCGGTTATGAATGGCATGATGAAAAATGGCAGAAAAAACAGCAACAAGAAGCTTCTTATGATAAACCTATGCTCATCTATGAAGTGCATTTAGGCTCTTGGCGTCGTGATGCTGAAGGTAATTATTTAACTTATAGAGAAGCAGCAAAACAGCTCATCTCTTATGTTAAAGAAATGAATTATACTCATATTGAGTTTATGCCACTTTGTGAACATCCATTTGATGGTTCTTGGGGTTATCAAGCAACTGGTTATTATGCAGTAACTAGTCGTTATGGTGAACCAAAAGACTTCATGTATTTAGTAGATTTAGCTCATCAAAATGGTATTGCTGTAATCATGGACTGGGTTCCAGGACATTTCTGTAACGATGCTCATGGTCTTCGCCGTTTTGATGGTGAAACTTTATATGAATCTGATAATGAAAAACGCCGTGAAAATTGGCAATGGGGTACAACTAACTTCGACTATGGTCGTCGTGAAGTGCATAGCTTCTTGATTTCTAATGCTCTATTTTGGTTAAATGAATATCATATTGATGGACTTAGAATTGATGCCGTAGCTAATATGTTGTATCTAAACTACGGTCGTGAAGAAGGTCAGTGGGAACCTAATAAATACGGTGACACTGGTAACCTTGAAGCTATGGAATTGATTAAAAATCTAAATGAAGCGATTTTCAAATATCATCCAAATGCTTTAATGATGGCAGAAGAATCTACATCATGGCCTATGATTTCTCGTCCAACTTATATGGGCGGTATGGGCTTTAACTATAAATGGAATATGGGCTGGATGAATGATATGCTCAAATATATGAGCCTTGATCCTATTTATCGTAAATGGAATCATGATAAAATTACATTCTCCTTGATGTATGCTTTCTCTGAAAACTTTGTATTGCCATTATCTCATGATGAAGTAGTTCATGGTAAATGCTCTTTAATTGAAAAAATGCCAGGCGATTATTGGCGTAAATTCGCTGGTCTTCGTTCCTTCTTTGGTTATTGGATGACTCACCCTGGTAAAAAATTATTATTCATGGGTGGCGAATTTGGTCAATTTATCGAATGGAAATATGACGATAGTCTTGATTGGCATTTAGCTGAATTGTATCCAATGCATACAAAAATGCAGAGATTCTCTAAAGAATTGAATAAATTCTATTGTGAACATAAAGCTTTATGGCAAGTAGACTTTGATTGGCGTGGTTTCCGCTGGATTGATTGTAACGATAATGAAAATAGCGTTATTTCCTTTATTCGTTATGCTGAAGACCAAGATGATTTCATCATTGTAGTATGTAACTTCACTCCAGAGGTGCGTCATGGTTACCGCATTGGTGTACCTGAAAAAGGTATTTATCAAGAAGTATTTAATACAGATAAAGAAGAATATGGTGGTTCTAATGTATTAAATGAAGGTGACTTTAAATCAGAAGATGTATTCTGGCATAATTTAAATCAATCTATTCAAATTACTTTACCACCACTTGGTACAGTATATTTCAGATTGAAATTGCGTCCTGTTGAAGCTAAAAAACAGACAGTAATTGAAGCTGAAAAACCAGAAAAGGTAAAACTTAATGGTAATAGATCAAAACAACGTCAAAAGGCTAAAGCTTATGCCTTGAAATAATTTAAGTTATAGCCCATATAATTTTTATTATATGGGCTATATATACAATCATAGAGGAAGGTCGTGTTATAGTGTTAAAAGTTTTATATGTAGCCTCAGAAGCTGTGCCTTTTGTAAAAACAGGCGGTCTTGCAGATGTAGCGGGTTCTTTACCTAAAGAATTAAAACAAAAAGGTGTAGATGTTCGTGTTGTTATACCAAAATACAGTGGTATAAAAGAAGAATATCGCAATAATATGGAACATATTTATGATGGTGAAATCAATGTTTCCTGGCGTAAAAAATATCTAGGTATTGATAGATACGATTATAAAGATGTACCATTTTATTTCATTGATAATCAGGAATATTTTTATCGTGAAGGATATTATGGTTATCCAGATGATGTAGAAAGATTTACTTTCTTCTGCAGAGCTGTTCTTGAAATGCTTCCTCATATTGATTTCTGGCCAGATGTTATTCATATGAATGATTGGCAAACTGGTTTAATTAGCGTTTATTTAAAACTCGAACATAATGAAGATGTACGCTATAACAAGATTAAAACAGTATATACTATTCACAATTTGAAATATCAAGGTCGTTTCTGGAAAGGATATTTACCAGATGTTTTAGGTCTTGATTGGAAATACTTCAACAATGGTGATTTGGAATACTTCGATGATATCAACTTCATGAAAGGTGCTATCGTATATTCTGATAAAGTTACTACTGTAAGTCGCAGTTATGCTAAAGAAATTCAGGATCCTTATTATGGTGAAGGTCTTGAAGGTATGCTTCAAAAACGTGATGCAGATTTATCTGGTATTATCAATGGTCTTGATTATGAAGACTATAATCCAGAAACTGATAAGTACATCTTTAAAAACTTTGATGTACATAATGCAATTGCTATCAAAGGTGATAATAAAGAACAACTTCAGAAAAAATTGGGCTTACCAGTAAATCGCAAAATTCCAATGATTGGTATGGTAACTCGTTTAGTTGAAGCTAAAGGTCTTGATTTAGTTACACGTATCTTAGATGAATTACTTGAATATGAAAATGTACAATTTGTAATCTTAGGTACAGGTGATAGACAATATGAAGATTGGTTCAAAGGTCTTGTATGGCGCTATCCGAAAAAAGTATCTGCGAATATCTTCTTTAATAATGAATTAGCACATCAAATTTATGCTGCAAGTGATTTATTCTTGATGCCATCTCAATATGAACCATGCGGTATTGGTCAGCTTATCGCTCTCCGTTATGGTACTGTGCCAATTGTACGTGCTACAGGTGGTTTAAAAGATACTGTTGAAGCATATAACAATTACACTCAAACTGGTAATGGTTTTAGCTTTAATAACTACAATGCACATGAATTATTATTCTCCATCAAACGTGCAATAGATGGTATTGCTGATGATAGAAAACATATTCATCTTGTAGAAAATGCTATGACTGCTGATTACAGCTGGGAAGAATCAGCTAAACAATATAAAGAATTGTATAATAGCTTAAAGGCTTAATAATTAGTTTAAAATAAAAATTTTATCGCTTAATACGACTTTTATAAAATTTTGCTTACTCAACAAAATAAGGTCTGTATTAAGCGATAATTATTTTATAGATGATTGAAGTTTTAATTAAAGTTTTAATCAGGGGAGGGATAATATAAATGATTTTTCATGATTCGCAAAATTTATATTATCGCAGTCCTATAGGGGCAGTGCCGACACAATCTTTTGTGAGATTGGCAATTGATGTTGATTTAAAAGATAAAGTTTCTTTGGTGCGTTTACATACATGGCAAGAAACTTGTGGTTCAATATATTATAATTTAAAAAAATCTTCATGGGATGAAAAACATTATTTTATTGATTTAGATATGCCTGAAGATGGTTGTCTTGTTTGGTATTATTTTATAATTGAATTAGCTGATGGCAAATTATTATATTATGGCAATAATAAGGCGCAAATGGGTGGTATTGGTCAAGAAGCATTAGAGGTGCCACCATCTTATCAGATTACAGTATTTAAAAAAGATGTAAAAACGCCAGATTGGTTTAAAAAAGCCGTTATGTATCAGATTTTCCCTGATAGATTTTATCGTAGTGGCAATAATATTCCACAGAAAAAACATGCGGTGCTTCATTGTGATTGGAATGAACCACCAATGTATTATTTAGACCCAGATACTAAAAATGTAATCACTTATGATTATTTTGGCGGAAATATCCAAGGTATAAAAGAGAAATTATCTTATTTAAAAGATTTGGGAATATCTGTGATTTATTTTAATCCTATTTTCAAATCACGTGCTAATCATCATTATGATACGGCAGATTATCACCAAGTAGACCCAATGTTTGGCACTAATGAAGAATTTGCTGAGCTTTGTAGTCAAGCTAAAGAGATGGGAATTCGTATTATCTTAGATGGGGTATTTAGTCATACTGGCAGTGATAGTATATACTTCAATCGCTTCGGCAATTTTGACAGTGTAGGTGCATATCAATCCAAAGAATCTCCATATTATGAATGGTATGATTTCAAGGAATATCCTTGTAAATATGATTGTTGGTGGGGCTTTACAAGTATGCCAAACACAAAGGAAACAACACCATCATATATGGATTTCATCATTCGCAGTGAAGATAGTGTAATGAATTTTTGGATGGATAAAGGCATAAGTGGTTGGCGTTTAGATGTAATTGATGAATTGCCACAGAAATTTACACGTTGTTTTTATCAAAAATTGAAGAAATTAGATAAAGATGCAGTTATCATCGGTGAAGTATGGGAAGATGCTTCAAATAAAATAGCATATAATGTTCATCGTGAATATCTTTGTGGCTATGAGATGGATAGTGCGATGAATTATCCATTGCGCAGAATTATTTTAGATTTTATTTTGAAAAATAAATCAGCTCAAGAAACAGAAGTAAGTATTTTAAATCAGCATGAAAATTATCCTGAAGAAAATCTCTATGCTATGATGAATTTATTAGGTAGTCATGATGTAGAACGTATTTTGACTATATTAGGCGAAGCTCCAAGTGTAGAAAATGTGCCAGCTAGCGTACAGGCAAAATTCAAATTAGATGATGCTCATTTGCGTTTAGCTATTGCTCGTTTGAAATTAGCTGTTGTTTGGCAGATGACATTGCCGGGGGTACCATCAATTTATTATGGCGATGAAATCGGTATGCAGGGATATCGCGACCCACATAATAGAGCAAGCTATAAATGGGATGAAGCTGATAATAATTTACGTCATTTCTTTACGCGTATGATAGCACTGCGCAATCATAGACAAGTATTGCAAACTGGTTGGTATATACCAGTATATGCTCAAGATGATGTCTTAGCTTATATGAGAACTACAAAATTAGGCAAAGATAGATTTGGACAAAAAATGGATGATGATTGTATTTTAGTGGTATTAAATCGTCATCAAGAAAAGACTATGACGATAGAAATTGATGTTCATGGTTTTTGTCAGCGTAAATTACATGAAATAACTAATATGTATCCTGATGTGGAAATCATAGATAATAAAGCTAAGATAGAAATTGAACCGCTCACAGCTCTAGTATTTGAACAGGAAAAAGAAAATATAGAATATGCTAGAAAAGCTGGTATTATCATGCATCCAACATCACTTCCATCTGATTATGGTATTGGTGATTTAGGAAAAGAAGCTTATAATTTTGTGGATTGGTTAGTAAAAGCTAAACAAAAGATTTGGCAAGTTCTGCCATTAAATCCAGTGGGATATGGAGCATCTCCATATCAATCTCCATCTGCTTTTGCTGGCAATACTATGCTTATTTCTCCTGAAAAATTAGTGGAAATCAATTTATTAGAAGCTAAAGATATTGTTTTAGATTATAAAGCTGATGCTGATAAAGTAGATTTTGTAAAAGTAGAAGCTTATAAAGAAAAAATCTTAACAAAAGCTTTTGCCAATTTTGTAGCAGATGCAGATTATACAGCTTTTTGTCAACAGCAAAGTTATTGGCTTGAAGATTATGCATTATTCATGGCATTAAAGAAATATTATAAAAACTTACCATGGTATGAATGGAATTTGGATATAAAATTGCGTAAACCTCAAGCTTTAGAGTCTTGTAAAATTTCTTTGGCACAAGATATTGCTTATGCTAAGTTTAAACAATATATTTTCTTTAAACAGTGGCAAGATTTACATGCTTATGCAAACGAAAAAGGCATACAAATAGTCGGTGATGTTCCAATTTTCCCATCACATGATAGTGCTGATGTATGGGTACATCAAGATTTATTTAATTTAAATGCTGATGGCACCTTAAAGACAGCAGCAGGAGTACCACCAGATTATTTCAGTGAAGATGGTCAACTTTGGGGCAATCCACATTATCTCTGGAAGGTAATGCAAAGAGATGACTATAGTTGGTGGCGTAAACGCATAGCTACATTGTTGAATTTAGTAGATATAATTCGCATTGACCATTTCCGTGGTTTTGAAGCTTATTGGGAAGTATCTGGTATGGCTACAAATGCTCGTGTTGGTAAATGGGTTAAAGGTCCAGGCAAAGATTTATTTGATAAAATCAAAGAATATCTAGGTGATGTGCCAATTATTGCTGAAGATTTAGGTGTAATCACTCCAGAAGTCGAAGCTTTGAAAAATAGTTGTAATTTCCCAGGCATGAAAGTTTTGCAATTTGAATTATATGCAAATAAATATCATAAATTAAACTTTATCAGTCCGAAAAATAGCATTGTCTATACAGGCACTCATGACAATAATACAACTTTAGGCTGGCTTAAAGAGGATATATCTCCGCAGGATAAAGCAGTTTTAGCAGATTTATTAGAAGTTAAAGTTGATGATAATGAGGCTTTATTAGATGAATTGGTAAAATTAGCATATGCTAGTGCTTCTAAGATGGCGATATTGCCAATGCAAGATGTTTTGAAGTTGTATAGTAATGCTAGAATGAATTTACCTGGTACAGTAGGCACTAACTGGGGTTGGCGTATGTCAAAAGATGCATTGACGGATGAAAAAGCAATGTATTTGTGTTCCTTAGTAGAAAAATATAATAGATAAATAAAAAGGACTCTGCAATAAATGTAGAGTCCTTTTAGATTTTAGCGAAAAGTAATTCGGCAAAGAGGATATTATCATGGTATAATAATTTAAGTGTATTTAGTTAAATTTATTTTAAGATAGGTGAATATTTTAATGAAAATAGAGAAAAAAATATTGTGGGCGATATCATTAAGTGCATTATCTTTATGTACATATAATCAGCCAGTATTAGCTTCAGATACTGATGTTGAAATCTTAAATTATGTTGAAGACCAACGTCGTGAAGCTAGAGATAAAGAAAAAAATAAAGCTATTAATGAATTTAAAGCAGAATTAGATGCTCAATATGAAAAAGAAGGCATTGTTATACAAAATCCTCAAGAAGCACCAATTATTTTTGAGGGTAATGATATTATGTATGATTCAGTAACAGGTGAAGTATATGGTAAGGGCAATGTAAAAATCACGCAGAATTATTCACGCATGACTACTGAAGATGCAAATGGTAATTTAAATACAGGTGATGTGGATATACCTGTTCATGCTCATGTTATGCAGGTAGCTAATCCAACACTTGATATCAACAGTGAGAAAACAAAATATAATTATAATGAAAAAACTGGTGTGATGAATAATGTAAAAGGTCGTGTAGATAATAGATATATTTCAGGGGAACAAGTAGAATTTTATCCTGATTACTATATAATTTACAATGGCACTATGACACGTTGTCCTGCAAAAAAACCAGATTACTGTTTGACTGCTGATAAAATTGAAATTTATCCCGATGATCATATGGTAGCATATAATGCGAAATTTTTGATCAAAGGTCAAGTTATTTATCAAACAGATGAGTATAGTACTAAAATAGGTGCTAATAGCGATGGAAAAAATCAATGGATACCACTGCGTATTCGTATAAATGATGATGATGGTTTATCTATCGGTTATAAATTAGATGCACCACTTATGGATAATGTAAAAGCTTATGCTGATTTAAAATATACTACTAAGCATGATATGAGAAATATTTATGGTGTAGCTTGGAATAATGCAGGTAGTACTTTTAAAGTAGAAAATGGTAAATATGAAGATGATGATGATCGTTGGTTAGAAAAAAATATAGCATATATATATAATTATGGCAGTAGAATAGGTAATACACCACTTAGTTTTAATTTGTATAATGAATATGGTTTATGGAAAGAAAATAATATTAAAAGTTGGCATCGTGAACATAATTTATCTCTCCATCATGATCCTATAAATTTAGATACAGAAGGTAAATTTAGATTATTTCCAAGCATAGGTTATCGCTTAGTTTATGAAGATTATGATGATAGCAATTATAATAGTTTATATTATGATGTGACTTTACTTGGTGAATTAACTGATAGATTAGTAGCTTATACAGGATATCATTATTCAAGAGTCAGTGCAGAAAATACTTTATTCCAGTATGGATTGGAAGATTATTCCAAAAAAGTATCTGCAGGTCTAAGTTATACTATTGATGATAAAAATCGCTTTGTTGTAGCAACAGGATATGATGCTTCAGATCAGCTTCGTTTAAGAGATTTAGATTATTATTGGTATCATGATTGGCATTGTGTAGAAACTGAAATAAAATATGAACAGAAAAAAGATAAATGGAGTTTACATTTTAATTTCTTGAATTTCTAATATATAGAGAAAAAAGGTGAATTTATGAAGCCGGAATTGATTGATTTTGTAGAAAAATTTAAGGGAAAACGCATTTTAATTATTGGTGATATGATTGCTGATATATATTTAAAAGGCGATATTTCTCGTATTTCTCGTGAAGCGCCAGTTTTAGTATTGATAGAGTCAGAAGAAAAAACAGTGGCTGGCGGTGCTGCTAATGTAGTTAATAATGTGGCTACATTAGGCGGAAAAGCTTTTGCTGTAGGTATTTTAGGCGAAGATAAAGGTGCTTTAAATTTAAAGCAAATATTAGAAGAAAATAATGTAAATACTGAAGGTATGTTTTGTGATCAAAATCGCAAAACTATTACTAAGACACGTGTTATTGCAGGTGGTAGAGCTACAGTAAGTCAACAGGTAGTACGTATTGATAGAGAATGCAATGAAGTTATCAGTGAAGTATATGAAAAAGAATTGATGAATTACATTCAAATGGTCATGCCACAGATGCAAGGTGTAGTAATGAGCGATTATGGCAGTGGAACAATTACACCTAAAATTCGTGATTTAATTTTATCTTTAAGTAAAGAATATGATATACCATCAATAATAGATTCTCGATATGCTATTTTCAATTTTGTAGGTACTGATTATGTAAAACAAAATGATGCAGAATTAGCTAGTGCTGTAGGCTATAAAATAGATAATGAGGAAATTTTATATAAAGCGGCACAGGAATTTTTAGTAAAAATGCAAGCAAAGGGAATTTTAGTTACACGTGGCGAAAAAGGTATGACTTTATTTGAAGCAAATGGAGATGTGCATAATATCCCAGTATCTGATAAATCAGAAGTATTTGATGTATCAGGAGCAGGTGATACATGTGTTGCTACCTTTATCACAGCATTAGCTACAGGTGCGATGCCAAGTCAAGCAGCTGAACTTTCTAATTTTGCTTCTGGTATTGCTGTACGTAAAATGGGAACAGCTACAGTTTCTGATGAGGAATTAATTGCTGTATTAAAAAAATAATAATTACAGATAGGATTTTAGTGATGATTATAGATATACAAGATATTGAAAAGTTTTGTGAAATCTTGCGAAAGGGTAATAAAACTATAGCACTTACTAATGGCACTTTTGATTTAATACATGCAGGTCATGTTCGTTATTTAAATGAAGCTAGTAAATTAGCAGATTATTTAATTTTAGGGTTAAATAGTGATCAGTCTGTAAAGCAGTATAAATCAGACAAAAGACCAATTGTTCCGCAAAAAGAGCGAGCAGAGGTTATAGATAGTTTAAAAGCTGTAGATTATGTAGTTATTTTTGATGAAACAACAGCTGATAAATTAATCAGTAAAGTAAAACCAGATATCTATGTAAAAGGTGGAGATTATACAGAAGAATCTCTTCCAGAAACAGCAACAGTAAAAAAATATGGTGGTAAGATAAAATTTATAAAAGTAGTAGAGGGCTGTTCTACTACAAATATTATACAGAGAATTTTAGAGATATATTGATAAATAAAAAACTACATCTTTAAGGTATGTATTTTAGAGATGTAGTTTTTATTTAGATAAAATAGTAAATAAGTATTTACTATTTTGTAAAATATTGGTAAAATCAAAGAATGGAAAATATATAATATTTGATAAGAATTTGATGAGGTTTTTATGAATATTTTAATTGTAAAATTAAGTGCAATAGGAGATGTAATTCATGCATTACCTGTAGCATATGTTTTGAAAAAACGATATCCTAATGCGCATATTACATGGGTTGTGGAACCTACGGCATATGAATTGGTGAAACACAATCCATATGTAGATGAAATAATTATTTTTCATAAAAAAGCATTTAAATCATGGAATGGTTTTAAAGAAAATTATCGACCATTTGCTAAGTTATTGCAAAAAAGAAAATATGATATATCTATAGATTTGCAAGGATTGTTTAAGTCAGCAGCTGTAGTATTTACTGCTAAGGCAAAGAGAAAAATAGGCTATGTAGATATGCGTGAAGGTAGCAATTTAATCAGTAAACGCATAGTAGGCAATAATAAAAATGGTCATATTGTAGATAGATATTTAGATACTGTTAAATGTTTAGATTGTGATACAGAAAATATAATATTTCCTTTAGTTAATACACAAGATGAAATTGATTTTGTAGATAATTTATTGATTAAAGAGAATATATTAAATCAAAAATTTATAATTTTTGCAGTGGGCACTAATTGGATAAATAAATGTTGGTCTGTGGAAAATTTTGCGAAATTAAGCGATTTATTAGCAGAATATAATTTAAAAGTAGTCTTAATTGGTTTTGGAAAAGATGATGAACAAAAATCACAAGCTATTATTAAATTAGCTAGAGAAAATAATATTGTAAATTTTGTGGGAAAAACGAGCTTGATGCAAACGGCTAGACTTATTAAATTATCAAAGGCTGTTGTAGGCGGAGATACAGGAAACCTTCATTTAGCAGCAGCTCTAAATATTCCTGCAATTATGCTTATGGGGCCAACTGATCCTAATAGAAATGGTCCATATAGACAAAGTGAAAATGTGATTTTAGCAGGTCATGAATGTGATGGTTGTTGGAAGCGTACTTGTGCTAAAAATATAGATTGTTTAGCAAGTATAAAACCAAATCAAGTCATAGAAAAATTAAGACAAAGCGAGTTGTTAAAAGATGAGTGAAAATTATCCGATTGACTTTGTTGTTACTTGGGTTGATGGCAACGACCCAGTATGGCAAGCAGAAAAAGCAAAGTATAGTCCCAGTAAAAATGCAGATAATCGCAATGTGCGTTTTCGTGATTGGGACAATATGCAATATTGGTTTAGGGCTGTAGAAAAATTTGCACCATGGGTTAACAAAATACATTTTGTAACCTATGGTCATTTGCCCAAATGGTTAAATACAGATAATCCAAAGTTAAATATTGTTAAACATAGTGATTTTATACCAAAAGAATATTTACCTACATTTAGTTCACATTCTATTGAATTGAATTTACATAGGATAGAGGGTTTAGCTGAAAGATTTGTTTATTTTAATGATGATATGTTTTTAATAAGACCTGTAAAAAGAGAATTATTTTTTGCAGGTAAAGATTGCCTACCAACGGATTTTGCTATTGCTAGTACTTTGAGTGTTGCTGATAAAAAAGATACAGTACAATATGTTAAGTTTAATAATATAGTAATATTAAATACTCATTTTGATAAAAAAGAACAAATGAAAAAGTATTTTAGTAAATGGATAAATTTAGAGTATGGTTGGAATAGTTTAAGAAATTTAATATTAAGTGGAGAACATCATTTTAAATGTTTTGCAAATAATCATTTGGCTTTTTCATATTTAAAAACAACTTTTATAGATTTATGGGACAAGGAATTTGATGAGTTAGATGAAACTTGCAAGCATAAATTTAGAAATAAAACAGATGAAAATCAGTGGCTTATGCGTTATTGGCAATTAGCAAAAGGTGACTTTGAACCTATAGGAAGACATGTAAAAGGTAAGGTTTATGAAATTTATAATGGCGTAGAGCAAAATCAAGATTTATTTAAGAGTATAGAAAATCAATTGATGCCAATGATATGTATAAATGATAATGAGAATGTAGATTTTGAACCTATGAAGGAGAGAATAAAACAAGCATTTGATAAAATTTTACCTGAAAAATCTAGTTTTGAAAAATAAATAATATTAATAAGAAATCATATTATATAATATGATTTCTTATTAATATTATT
>OGNG01000156.1_pt1 | contig 50297 bp, 30 predicted proteins | sample 1573431 | NCBI WGS metagenome assembly OGNG01 (sample SAMEA2581927, study PRJEB24529) | metagenome | biome: Human gut stool | place: China | collected 2011
GTATGGGGATTCGGGCCCTAAATTCGTTGAATGTATACATCGTACTAATTTTTTTAAAGGTACATATTATTTTTAATTAATCAAGATCAGAGTATTTGGTATTCCAAGTACCGGAGAAATTTGTTTATCGGTGAGGTGGAAACCCGTTTGAAGTAGATTTTGAAGGAACGGAGTGAAGAGAACGGATAGCAACAGGACATCCACCCGCCCACATTCAAGAACTGGAGGAAGTACCGTTCCGTAACATTCAAACAGACAGGATACACCCTGAACGGGAACATGCTGACCATCAATGCGCTGAAACTCCGTCTGAAGTTCCACCGGTCAAGACTAGCCGAAGGCAAAATACAGACACTGAGCTTGACATGAGGTTGAGACTATAGGATATATTTGGATAATGGTACTTTCTGATTAGTTTTAAGAAGTAGTTGCCTAATGGCTGTTTTTGAAAAAAGGACAATACCACTATGGGATATCATAGTAAGACTGTAACCTGAATGTAACTGTATGGTAATATTCGTTTAAATAACATACAATTATTTTGCAAAATATTTAAAAAATGTAAATTTTAATTTAACGCAAAAAAGTAAAGGTATGAAAATCAAAGAAAGTACTACTTTCAAGTTCATTGGGTTACTGTATGTTGCAGGTTTATTGCAAGGGGTACCGGTGGTTTATGCAACACAGTCTGCTAGGAGAGCGGGTATCACCCAGCAGGCGGTGTATCGTATCAGTGGATGTATTACTGATGCTAATGGTGAGCCGATTATCGGAGCCAATGTTCTTGTGAAAGGGGCTGCTACCGGTACCGTAACAAATATTGACGGTGAGTATGCATTGAATGTATCCACGGGTGATATCCTAATGATTTCTTATATTGGATATATCCAGCAGGAGATCAAATTGAAGGGAGAAAAACAACTGAACATTGTTCTTCAGGAAGACAGTCAAATTTTGAACGAGGTTGTTATAGTTGGATATGGTACCCAGAAAAAGGTAAATCTAACCGGAGCTGTCGAACAAGTGACAAGTGAAGTGTTTGACAACCGTTCGGTACCCAATGTGACACAGGCCCTTCAGGGGTCTATTCCGAACTTGAATATCAAGCTGACAGATGGAAAACCGACCCGTTCGGCCAGTTATAATGTACGTGGTACAACTTCTATTGGGCAGGGAGGTAATGCCTTGGTACTGATTGATGGTGTGGAGGGTGATCCGTCGATGTTGAATCCCAATGATATTGCCAGCGTATCTGTATTGAAGGATGCTGCTTCCGCCTCTATTTATGGAGCTCGGGGAACATTTGGGGTAGTGCTGATTACTACCAAAGAGCCAATGAAAGATAAAACCTCAATTACCTATACTGGTAACTTTTCAGTGCAACGTCCTGTGACTGTTCCGGACTTTGTTACAGATGGGTATGAATATGCCAGTCACTTTTATGAAGCCTATCATGCCTGGAACAATTATTCGGCTGATCCCAAGAATATTAATAAAACTCAGGATTTCTCTTTGAGTTGGCTTGAGTTATTTAGAAAACGCAAAGAGCAAGGTATCACTACTGAAGTAGAAAGAGATGTTACGGGTAAGTATGTTTATTACGGCAATACCGACTACTATGATGCTCTTTACAAGAAGAATACATTTGCTCAGGATCATAACCTGTCGTTGACTGGTAGCAACGGAAAGTTGAATTATTATATTTCCGGCAGATATTACGGATACGACGGATTATTCCGTTACAATACGGATGATTACAACATGTTGAATCTACGTGCCAAGGGCTCTATTCAGTTGTTCAGCTGGTTGAAGATAGAGAATAACATGGAATTTTCCAATATGGATTACCACAATCCAATGAATGTGGGGGAAGGTGGTTCTATCTGGCGTAATATCTCGGATGAGGGTCACCCCAGTGCACCCATTTTTAATCCCGATGGAAGTCTTACTTATTCTGCTGCCTATACGGTGGGTGATTTTATTTATGGAAGGAATGGTATAGATACTAATGACAAGGTGCTCAGAAATACTACGGGTTTCACTGCCTCTTTCCTGGATAATAAGCTACAAGTAAAAGGGGACTTTACTTTTCGCAACACAGACAATGCCAAAACACAACGTCGTGTACCGGTACCATATAGTAAGGTAGAGGGAATCCCTCTTTTGCTGAGTGAGAAATACAACGACCTTAAGGAGAGTACACAACGTACAGAATATCTAGCGACCAATATCTATGCTAACTACGAAAATAAGTTTGGAGATGCTCACTTTATAAAAGGTATGTTGGGGTATAACTACGAACAATCCAGATTCAAGAGTCTAGAGGTTCAGCGTAACGGCTTGTTATTGGATGCCTCTGAAAATATTAATCTAGCATTGGGGGATGCTATTACTACTGCGGGAGGATACAATAAATGGAGGGTAGCCGGGGGATTTTTTCGTTTAAATTACGCTTTTAAAGACCGCTATTTGATAGAAGTGAACGGACGTTATGATGGTTCTTCAAAATTTCCCTCCAATCAACAATGGGCATTTTTTCCTTCTGTGTCAGGTGGCTGGCGAATCTCGGAGGAACCCTTCTGGCATATGAGTGACGATATCTTTTCGAATGTTAAGTTGCGTGCATCGTATGGGTCTCTTGGTAATGGTAATGTGTCGCCATACAGTTATCTGGAATTATTGAGCATTCGGACTTCCGATCGTGTATTGGGAGGAATGAAATATAAATATACCAGTGCTCCTGGTGCTATGCCTCACGGATTGACCTGGGAAACTGCTACTACCACCGATATCGGACTTGATTTTGCAATGTTACGTAACCGTCTGACTTTTTCGGGAGATTACTATATACGTAAGACGACAGATATGTATACGGTTGGTGTTACCCTACCGGATGTGTTTGGAACTACTTCGCCAAAAGGGAACTATGCCGATATGACTACCCGTGGCTGGGAAATTACGTTGACTTGGCGTGACCAATTTTCACTTGTCGGAAAACCTTTCAATTACGAGATACGGGGAACCTTGTCTGATTATATATCTAAAATTGATCGGTATAACAATACTGACAAGAGCCTGAGCGATTATTACGAAGGACAAACCGTAGGTGAAATATGGGGATATATAACTGAAGGACTGTTTAAGGATCAGGCTGATATAGATAGCCATGCTTCGCAGAAACTTATTCAGTCTTCCTCAAAAAATATCTGGTATCCGGGTGATGTGAAAATTAAGGATCTGAATAACGACGGAGTTATTGATTATGGAACCAATACACTTGATGATCATGGTGATAAAACGGTGATTGGTAATAGCCTGCCCCGTTTCTCTTACAGCTTAAACCTGAGTGCGGACTGGAATAATATTTTTGTATCTGCCTTTTTTCAAGGGGTAGGTAAGCAAGATTGGTATCCGAGTTCAGAATGTATATTCTGGGGACAATATAACCGTCCGTACAACAACATGCCCACTTGGCATCAGGATAATTACTGGACTGAAAAGAATCCGAATGCTTATTTGCCGCGCTATACCGGCTATAACAGTTCTGTGAAGAGTACCGTGCAAACGCGGTATCTTCAGAATGTGGCTTATATCCGTTTGAAAAATCTTCAGATCGGATATAATCTGCCAAAGCAGTTTGTATCCAAGGTCTGCATTCAGAATGCCCGTGTTTATCTTTCTGCGGAAAACCTTTGGTGCTGGTCGCCGCTTTACAAGCACACGAGAGATCTGGATGTGACCAATATCTATGGTTCTGATGTCGATCTGACCGATGGAGGCAGTGGCGATGGCAACAGTTATCCGCAAATGAAAAGTATCAGTTTAGGTTTATCACTCACATTTTAATCATTGAAATATGAAACGATTTATATATTCTTTTTTATCTGTTTGTCTATTTTTCTCCTCTTGTTCTTTGGATGAATCTCCGCAAGCTTCGGTAGATAAGGATGCGATATTCGGTAGTGAGAAAGGGCTCGCTACATATTCTTATTCTTTTTATAACATATTGCCTTCAGTAGCTAATGGTTTTAGGCAAGATGCAATGTGTGATTACGGTGCTGTAACCAGTTTCGATTCTTTTCTGAGAGATGGCGCTTATTCGGCAGAGAACAGCAGTGGATGGTCATGGGGGGAGCTTCGGAATATCAACTATTTTATAGAAAACTGTGTCAACGAAAACGTGGATACTGCTGTGCGTAATAATTATATAGGACTGGCACGCTTTTTCCGGGCTTACTTTTATTATATGAAGGTGGTACGCTTTGGAGATGTACCTTGGATTGATAAGACCTTTGAGGTGGATAGCGAAGAGTTGTATGCCGGACGTGACCCGCGTACGGTAGTTATGGATCACGTACTTGAAGATTTGAATTTTGCTTGTGAGAATATTACCCGTACCAAGGATGAGACGGGGTCCTTAGTTACCAAGTGGGTGGCTTATGCGCTGAAGTCACGTATTTGTTTGTTTGAGGGTTCTTTTCGTAAATATCATGCTGAATTGGGATTGGAAGATACGTCTGACCGCTGGTTTCAAGAGGCGGCCTCTGCTGCCGATGTGGTGATAAAAGAGTCCGGACACTCTTTGTACACGGGAGCGGGAACAGAGGCTTCGTTCCGTACTTTGTTTATCAGTGACACTCCAGTGACAAGCGAGGTAATGCTGGCCAGTTGCTGCGATGCCAATCTGGGTGTATTGGGTGAAGCTAACTGGTGGTGGACCTCCGGTACATTTGGTGCCCGGTTCAGTATGATACGTACGTTTATCAATACTTTTCTGAATACTGACGGCACTCCGTTCACGTCCCGTTCGGGATATGAGAAGATGGAGTTTTATGATGAATGTCAGGGACGTGACCAACGTCTAGCACAAACCATTCGTACTCCGGGATATCAACGTGACGGTAAGCCGGCAGCTCCAAATTTCAACGGATATTCGTTTACAGGTTATCAGCCTATCAAGTATACTCTAGATGCCTCGCGTTATGATGAAGGCGCACTGAATACGAATGCTATTCCTCTGTTTCGCTTTGCCGAGGTATTATTGAATTATGCAGAGGCGAAAGCGGAGATGGGGACGCTGACGGATGCTGACTGGGGAATGACTGTGGGCGCATTACGTGCCCGTGCAGGTATAACGGGAGGGCTGTCGACGAAGCCGACCAAAGTAGATACTTATCTTCAGCAGAACTATTTTCCTACTATCACTGATCCGGTAATTCTGGAAGTACGTCGTGAGCGTTCCATAGAGTTGGCACTTGAGGGCTTCCGTTTTACGGACCTTAAACGTTGGAAACGGGGAGAGCTAATGACGATGCGCTGGACAGGTATCTATATTCCAGCACTAAATGTACAGATGGATCTTGACCATGATGGTACTACTGACGTGATTTTTTATAATGGTACGGCACCTACGGGATTGCCGGCTTGTTGTACTCCGATTGCGGTAGGGGGAAAGTCGCAGCAAGGAATAACGGGAGAGACTTCCGGTAACTTAACTTGGTCTGACAGTGATCCTAGAATCTGGTATCCCGACGGACGTCAGTATTATTATCCTATTCCTGCTTCTGCCATCTTGAAAAATAGTAATTTGAAGCAAAATCCTGGCTGGTAACTTATAAATAAAAGAAGTAAAAATGAGTAAATTAATAACTTTAATCCTGTCAGTTGTTTTGCTGGCAGGTACCCTGCAAATACAGGCTTCCAATGGAAAGCCTACCAAAGCATCCTGTGTCATGAACGTAGCTACTTTCAATCTTCGTATGGATACGCCGAAGGATGATGAAAATGCTTGGCCTAAACGCAAAGAGATGGTGAAGGGATTGATTCGTTTCCACGACTTTGATATTTTCGGAACACAGGAGGGGTTTAAGCATATGCTGGACGACATTACTGAACTGGATGGTTATGCATATATTGGTGTTGGGCGTGATGACGGAAAAGATATTGGCGAACATTCGGCTATTTTCTATAAGGCCAATCGCTTTGAAGTATTGGAGCAAGGAAATTTCTGGCTTTCTGAAACACCGGATGTGCCGGGGTTAGGCTGGGATGCCACTTGCTGTAACCGCATCTGTTCCTGGGGAAAATTCCGTGATAAAGAGAGCCAATGTGAATTCTATTTTTTCAATTTGCATTATGATCACCAAGGGAAGGTAGCACGTAGAGAATCTTCGAAACTCTTGTTAGCCCGTATCCGTCAGATTGCTGGTGAGGAAGTGCCTGTTTTGGTGACTGGAGATTTTAATGCAGTGCCTATAGAGGAGCCAATACGAATACTTGCTGCTGACGGGCTGCTATTAGATTCCTATGAGGTTTCGGAACAACCTACTTATGGGACTACAGGCACTTATAATAGCTTTAAAACAGATTCTGATATGAAAGGTCGTATTGACTACATTTGGGTAACAAATAGAGTAGCTGTGCAAAAATATGGCGTATTGAATGATATGCAATATGGACATTTTCCATCTGATCACTTTCCAGTAATGGTACAAGTGGTTCTTTAGAAAGATATAAGAGGAGGATGTGTGGGTTTTAAAGGGACAGAGTTTTTATCCGGACTTCTGAGTTTACACAAAATCGTGAAAAGTGTCTGGTATAGAGTCAATCTCATCGAGATAGACTGTTTCGTTACACACTCTAAGATCTGTGGCAAGTGGAATTGTGTGTACCAATTTTTATAATTGAGCGATCGCAGCTATACTTGTCCCTAATGTGGTATACACCACGACTATAATGCCATTTGCAACATTAAAAAATTTGGCTTGAAAGTCCTACCCATGGAATGTGAAGAAACAAATTTGTAAATTGTTTTCTTGTGGATGAACCACCTCGTGCCCCGAAAGCAATGACGGGAAGAATTAGGAAAGGACTACAGGTATATCTGGAATTGCTAAATCTTTAGTTCATAAAGCGTTAACGGTTTGTTCGCAGAAAATGTTTTATTAGAAAAATGCCACCTATTAAGAATTTATGTTTCTAAAATAGGTGGCTTCTACTTATTGGATAATATTATAGGCTAGATTCCATATCCAGTTCCTTTATTTTTAATGTAGATAATGTTAGTTTCCATCCATTTGGAGATGCTGTACATTGGAAATTTTTCTCAATGGGTCCGGAAACGGTTAAGCTCTTTTTTTCTAGTAGCCCCTTAAGATCATTTGAAGATAGATTTCTGAATATATCTATATTTTCTTTTCGTAGGAAATTAACTATATGTGTGCCCGAAGCATTCTTTTGTGTACACTTATCTAATATATTTACATTTTCTATTTCTAAGCAGACTTCTTTCCCTATCATCTTTAACTTTCCGACTCCGGACATCTCATACATATTACTTTGCGCAATGATTCCATTAAATGGATAGGGAAGTCGTTGATAAAGGCTTTTTATAATTTCGTTTCGTTTCGTTTGTATCTGTTCCGATAGTCCATGGTATCCTCTTAGGTCTAATCTGGAGATTATATCTTCAACGGCTTGAGTTATTTTTTCAGTGGGAGAAAGATTCATATCAAATCGTTTGTATAATACCAGTGACTCATTCCAGTCTTTTCCTCTAGCCGGTTTTATTATTTCAATGTCATCCAGATCGTTTCGTTTCATGTACTCTTTTATGGTGTCTAGGGAAACATGATCTTCATGTATCGTTTCGTGTTTCCCATCTTCGTGATGGATGTGGAGAACCTTCTTTTCTGAACCTGGTACTTCAGGAGCTTTGTAGGATTTATTATTTTTTCCTTTTAGCCAGCAAGCTACTGATATATCGAAAGAATATCCACTTAGGTCTTTGTCAAAGTAGCAGTGCCATTTGGTGTTGGGGAGAATACCTTGATTAATTTTTCAATTTGCCCTTGTGTAACATGTCCACCAACGGAAATAAATGCAGAAGTAGTCTGCTTACTGAATCCTTGAAGTTCATAAAAACTCATGGCATCAATAGCTGACTCAAATAGATATAGGTCGGTAACTTGGTTATAAGGAACGAAGTTTGCGATCCAACAGCTTGAGGATTTGTCTCCACCTTTACAAAATGACTTATAATTAACATCATTTTCAGGGAAGTAATTTCTCATTTCAAGGTTGGTAATTTCCATCTGTCCTGGTTTCCGGAATGGAAATGCTATAGTGTTATGCCTACCAGTAACGTAAATATGGCATCTACTTCGGAAATCATCTATTGTTTTGGGAGATAGCTTTCGTCGAACTGTTAAAAATTCATTATTACTATCGTTTAACGTCTTTGGTGCCCAAGCTTTTATATCAAAAGTTACCGGATGATTATCATTACCTCTATTCTGTGACTGATATGATGGAACATTAATTGAGGTATTATCGGCTGATAAATAACGACTCAGTACTTCATTCACACCGGCAAATCCCCCTTTGGTTGTACTACCAAACCTATCAAGACGATTCTGGACAAAGTTTATTAGATTACCTTTGTCCGTAGCAGGTGCCATACGAGAAAAGTAGGTACTCTTTGCCGGATCTTTGGGATTGAATATTACGATTTCATCTTCAGGATGTTTAGGATTTCCTAAAAACAAGCTCAAAAACTTTTCTCCGCCAGCGGGATTTACCCAGTAGCCGAGTGATCTTGCTATTTCTTGTATGGGGATTCGGGCCCTAAATTCGTTGAATGTATACATCGTACTAATTTTTTTTAAAGGTACATATTATTTTTAATTAATCAAGATCAGAGCAGCTGATACTATATTTCAGCAGAAGCTTCGGCCATTCCATAGAGCTGCTTACTTACTGTTAATCCCCAACCTAGAGGGGTTTTATTCAGTCCGATAAGGTTACTTATCCCATTAATAGATGTCGTCTCTACCTTTTGGCCAGATAATAGTTTCTTTATTGTTTCTGAGGATTGGTTACTGAGATCGATTCCATTACTTTGTAACTGTTCAATTTTTCCTGTCGTTGCATCTTTGATCCGCAGATTACTTATACTGACTGCTCCGTTATCTTCTGTAATATCACCAATTAACGTTCTTGATCCGGATGTCTCTATTTCTACGTCTTTAATACTTTCATTTGAGGGTGCTTCAATAATATGATCCTGAACTGTTTCTTTTATTGAGGTAGGGATTTCTATTTGCGTATCCTTGGTACCATCATTGGAAGTTGCTTCTGTTAAAACATCTTGGGTTACTACTTCATTGAGATCTTCTATTTGCATTTCAGAGCCAGATTCTGCCATTTTTAGTTCAACTTCTTCCTTAAAGTTATCAAGAATTTCCTGCCTTTGGCTTTGGCGCCAATTTTCCATCCATTCTTGCTCGTTATCAGTTGTTAGGTTCAACATTCGATTTTCATATGTCTCTTCCACTTCATTAAGTGACTTAATTAATCTATTGATTTTTTCATTAATATCTTGGGAAAAATCTATGGTTAGCTCTTCTTTATATAGCTTTCTAATGACCTCAGATTGGATTTTCTCCGATGGATTGTCAATCTGCAATATAAGTTCTGGTTTTTTCTGTATGGCCATGAGTTGCGCTTCTTCGCATAGATTAGAGATTTCGCTTATTAAGTATGGATTTTGTTGTATAGCTTCCATTTGTACTTTTTCGGAAGGGTTGGCTATATATTTGATTGTATATGGAACTTTCTGTACGGCCATGACCTGTACCATTTCCGTCGGGTTCTGGATATCTATAATTGCGTATGGATTTTTTTCGATGGCCATCATTTGTATTGTTTCACATGGAATAGGGATTTCGCTTATTAAATAAGGACTTCGCTCTATAACCTCCATCTGTACCATTTCGCTTGGATTTTTTATATAAGTTATTAAGTATGGATTTTTCTTTATCACTTCCATTTGTACCTTTTCTGTAGGTTCTTTTATATACCTGATTGCATCTGCTTCCTGTTTTATAGCTGCCATTTGAGTTTTGTCTGATGGATTCTCAATATGTTGTATAACAGACGGGTTCTTTTTAATGGCTTCTAATTGTACTTTTTCCGTCGGGTGATCGATATATCTTATTACATACGGTATTTTTTTTATAGCTAACATCTGTACCTTTTCAGAAGGGTTAGCTATATGTTTAATTATATAGGGATTTTTCCGTACTACTTCCATTTGTACCTGTTCTAAAGGATTTACTATATATTGGATTGCTGACGGATCTTTTTGTATAGTCGCTAGCTGTATTTTCTTCGATGGGCTTGTTATATATCTTATAGACTTAGGATGTCTTTGTACAGCTTCTAATTGTGCCTTTTCTGTGGGATTGGTGATGTAACGGATCGCCTCCGGATCTCTTTGTACAGCTATCAGCTGTAGCCGTTCTGATGGATTTTCTACACTTTTTATTGTGTATGGATTGAATTTAACCTGCTTAATAGCCTGTTCTTCATCAATTAATGCGTTATACATCATAACTTGTTTGTTTGAGTTAATCATGTTCAATAATGTTTCTTTTACGGTTCCCATGTTGATTCTGTTTTTAAATTAATATTAAGTTGTTATAAATCAGCAGATCTATCTGCCATTACATTTATTTCTTTTCCTACCGTAACACTCCACCCTAATAAGGTTTTAGTCAGATGGACCGTATTACCATCAGGCATTTCTACTTTTTGCCCGGAGAGTAGTTTCTTAATACTTCCTGCGGGCAGTTGTGAAGGGTCGAGATCGCTACTTTTCAATTCTCCAATAGTACCAGTCGCTTTATCACTTATTCGTAAGTTACTTGTAAATATTGGAGTGTTATTTTCCAATGTGATGTCTGCAATTAAAGTTTTAGACCCAGATGATTGAATTTTCATGTCCTTAATGACTGATGTGTTTTGAGAATTATAAATAGAAACTTCCTCGTTATTTATTTTATCTTGTGAGATAGTTACGTTCTCACTTTCAGTTGAATCTTCTTTCTTATCTGCTGATTGTCCGATAGGAGTAAGAGTGAGTTGTATCTTTCTTTCTAAAGCAGACAATTCGGATTTTAGGGTTTTAAGTTCCTCTTCTTTTCTCCAAGGTGTGTTAATGATTTCTTTCAATGATGGAATATCCGGAATCAATGTAGAGTTTTCTTTTTGTGCTCTTGCAATAAGTCTGGGGATATTATTTAAAGCATTTAAGAAGTTGTTTGCTATGGCTAATGGAGAATAGCCAGTGATTATACCGTTATTATGGGTATATTTATAGGCCCCTTTTACAAAAAAACGATTTTGCAACTCTTGTTTGTTCTCTTTGGTTATCCATTCTGATTTTACAATAATAGGGAAGTCATATATTTTTCCGATAGTTCGGTATTCCTCTGTATTTTTGTTAACAGGTATTTTTAACAAAAAATCAGCAATACTTTCATTGTTGATGACTTTTAATCCATCCAGCTGTATGAGGTTTATGATATTGCCTTTTTCGTCTTTTTGTACACTATTCAAAAAGGTTTCATAATCAGTACTCATAAGAGATATATGTTCGCTGTTACGTTCAACAGTCTGTATATAATTATTTAACTTATTGTTTGTTTGATTTTTCGCTTTTAGGAATGACTTTCGCTCACTTTCTAATGCCATAACTTTCTTTTCTATTTTGGCTTTATCCAATAAGTCTGTATTTCCTGATAAGATGGCCATATATTCGGAAAAATTCATACCGCTTTTTTCGTCTACTCCCCCTTCATCAATGGTACGCGCTCCCATTGCTCCATTTTTCAACTGAGAAATGAAGGTTTGTTTACAATGAAGTAAATTGAATTTATAACTATCAAGAGACTTTTCTACAGCATAGATGATTACGTCTACCTTGTTATTGGCATACAATTTGGCTATCTCATTTCCTTTACGAACAGCTCGTCCATCTCTTTGTGAAAGATCGGAAGGACGCCAAGGGGTGTCAAGATGGTGGATTGCTACAGCTCTTTGTTGAGCGTTTACGCCGGTTCCTAACATAGAAGTGGAGCCAAAAAGTACTCGGACTTTTCCCTCATTCATCTCCTGAATTACCTTTTTTCGTGCTTTCTCTGTTTTACATTCTTGAATAAAACGGATTTCATTCTCCGGAATATTGTGTTCTTCGACAAGTTTACGCTTAATTTCACTATGAATATTCCATGTACCAGGTTGAAATGTGCCTAAGTCTGAGAAGACGAATTGTGTACCTTTTTGTTCATCAAATTTACGATAATATCTGGCTATTTCATTGGCACAGTGGTTTGCCTTATTATTGGGGTGATCAGAATAACAGTTACTTATTAATCGCATATCAAGAGCCATCTTACGGGCATAATCGGTTGCTATTAACATTTTAGCCTTTTCTTCCGTTTCAGATAATGGGGGACGACCTAATATCGTCGCATCCCCAGTTTCAGCAAATTTCATCAATTTTTGGATAAACTCTTCCTGTTCTGGTGTCGGAGGAATATTATGGAGAATTTCATTCTTAGCAGGACGATCCACACCAACATCTTCTGCAGTGCGATAGTCTGTTATTTCATTGTAGAATGTTGCGAGTTCAGGTACTTTGATAAAGTATCGAAAGCGTTCTTTCTGTACTATATTATTGGTGACAGAGAACTCAAAATCGGTTGTTTTTTTTGCAAAGATTGCGGCCCATGCATCAAAGCAATTGATATTTTGTCTTTTTAGCTCTAATGGACGAAGATATTTAAATAGTAAATAAAGCTCTGTTAAACTGTTGGATATGGTAGTTCCCGATAGAAAAGTTGCTCCCAGATCCCTGCCTGTACGTTCCTGAATGGTACGGATGGCAAAGAGCAAATTGAGGGCTTTTTGGCTACCTTCAGAGTTTCCAAGCCCTGCGACACGGGTATGTCGAGTGTTAAATGTTAAATTTTTATACTGATGGCTCTCATCAACGAAAATATGGTCTATACCCATTTGAGCGAAATCAATGATATCATCCTTACGTTGGGATATATCATGAGCAATCTTTTCTAATTTAGCATTAAGGTTGAGCTTTCGTTTCTCTAAACCTTTGATCATAGCATTAGATACGTCTTTTCCCTGTGATCGCATTGTTTCTAAATTCTCTTCTACTGAATCAAGTTCAGTTTGTAAGATCTTTCGCATCATGTCAGGTGATTGGGGAATTTTGGCAAATTGATCATGCGACATGATGATGCAATCGTAATTATTGTTTTTTATGTTATTAAAGAACTGTTTCCGGCTTTTCGGAGTGAAGTCCTTCTCTGTTGCATAGAGAATTTTTGCGTTGGGATATGCGGTATGGTAACATTGTGCAATCTCTGCTATATTAGCTTTCAGACCAATTATTATGGGTTTATGGACGAGTCCTAAACGGTGCATTTCATGTGCTGCAACGCACATTATTAGAGTTTTACCTGTACCGACTTCATGGTCACCAATCCCTCCGCCATTCTGTATGAGCATCCAAATACAATCTTTCTGACTAGGATATAATCCAGAAATTCCCAGTCCTTTGAGGTTTAGATCAGGAAATGTCTGGTGAGAGCCATCATAAGCTGGACGGACGAAGCAATTAAACTTTTTATTGTATTCATTAGCTAATTGTTGTTGGAACTCCGAGGGTTGATCTTGTAGCCAATCAGTGAATCCATTCCGGATTTCATCAATTTTTGCGTTAGCCAATTGAATAGCTTCACTATCTCTTACTTTGATATCTCTATTATTGGCATCTTTGCCTATACATTTGCTGATGTCTGGTACCGTGTTTACTAAGGCATGTTTTAATAAAGTGATTCCATCGTAGTTCCGATAATATCCTTTTACTGCATATTGATCCGTGATCTTGGCATTTTTAGATTCTATGTTTACCAGATATTCATCTAGGTTTTCCATATAGCGGATATTAACCTCTGTTTCAAAAAGATTACTGGCATAATCTGCATATATCTTAGGAGAAATCCAACGTTCTCCGAAATTAAAGTCTAATTCATCGAACTTAATAGGACGTGGAGTAGCTTCTTGAAGTGCAATTAAGGATTCATTTACACGTGTGTCTATCGGGTTCTCTTGTTGCCACTGTTTGATTTGTTCAGCCTTTTCAATAACATTTCCGGCAATGAAGCTATCTTTTATTTCGTAGTTATTGATTAGCGGGTTGAAAAAGATTCTCCCTTTTAGAGCTTCTATAAGCTCCTCTTTAGATTGATAAAGTCCCTCCATATACTCCATATTTATCTCGCCGTACATATTGAGGGATGCAGCTAATGCTTCTTCTGGGGTTGCTACAGACACAGGTGTATCTATTGAGAAGCTAACAGGGTGATTGAAAATATCGGCTTTTATAAATTTATTATTCTCAACTCGTTCCAATGACAACATATCACGGCCACAAGCGTCCATTAAAATCAGCTGCACATTTTCTTTCTTATTTAGCGGTCCGAAACGTTCAGTAAAAGCGTCATACGTTGCATTTAAATTATAACGTTCTAGCTTTTGCTCGATATGTAGCTCTGCTTCTTTTGAGTACAAATGGTGATAATTGTCACGTATGGAAATATAAAGTAAGGCCTTTTCTTGTTGCTCTTTACCTAATTCTATAGGCTGAAACACTGCATCATATAGTGTTATTTTCCTTAGACACCCTATTTGATTATGTTCCTGAACGAGTGTGCCTTCTTGATAAAAGGACTTCATGTTTCCTGAGAAGGGACGTGCTCTCATTGGAGAGATTGACTGGGATTTTATCTCTTCTTTCTTCTGATTAGTGTTTCGGTGATTCTTGATATGTGTAATTCCCTGTTGGGCAGCTTGTCTCTCCCTATCTGAAAAACCGAATAGGTCATATAGATCCAGTAATGGAGGCTCTGTTGTTGCTTGAGTCTCTATGGCCAAAGGTCCTTTGTTTTTATTGCCCGGTGTTATAAACTTATCTATATTGAGATGATTAACAAGATCCTCCGTTAGCATTCGTTCCAACTCCTTGGAGATGCCGGTAACGCCTCCTTCATGTAAGTATACCATTGCTGGATGCCCATAAAGGTCCTTGTCTAAAAAGCGTTTTGTATAAATGACACGTTTACCATCTTGGAAATATCGATTTGTATTTGTTTTTATTTCAGTTGTATAGCCATCTAAAAATGCTGTTTCTCGCTCATTGAGAATCTGTTTACCAGAGTGCTTTTGTAAGACAATAAGGTCACTGCCAACTTCTGTTCCGGCGACTTCCCTGAAAAGATTGTTAGGTAAACGAATGGCAGAAAGAAGATCTGCATTTTGCATTAATAATTGTCGTTGAGCCTTATGTAGTGGAGCATTCATAACTCCCTGAGAAGTTATAAATGCTACAATACCACCATCTCTGACTGTGTCTAGCCCTTTTACAAAGAAATAATTATGAATTGTTTTTGCGGACAAGCGACGGGCTTCATTTTGACTATTATTAAATATCGGGTCAAAAATAGCTATATCACCAAAAGGTATATTTGAAGTGGCCACATCAAAGTATTCATTAAATGTTGGTTCTATCTTTTCGAAGCCTTCTATTCGTATCTTCTGTTCCGGGTAAAGGTAAGACAGTATTTTACCTGTCAACAGATCTTTTTCAAAAGCCATTATTGTGGCGTCTGTATTGTTGCTGAGAAAAGCATCCAGGAATACTCCTTGTCCTGCTGATGGATCTAATATACGTTGTGGCGTTACTCCATTCTTATACAATACATCGGAAATAGTAGAAGCAATTGTTGGAGGGGTATAGAATGACGTCAGTACAGAGCTTTTCAGACTGCTAATATACTGTCTATACTCATTCTCTGTATTGACATGGGTTCGGATTAGTTCGTGTAACTCCAGTATCATAGGGAAAAGAGGTAACTGAGACTTTGTCCACCGAGAACGATCAAGAGGATTTAAGATACATTTTAAGCCTCCAAATCCACAATAACGGGAAAGAATCTCCTTTTCTTGGATGTTGGCAACTCTTTTCGAACTTTCCAAATCAAACAAAAGACGAATCGCTTCAATATTATCTCTTAATTTTTCTTGCTTATTAAATGCCATATTTTTCCAAGTAAAGAGTTATTTCACCAGTTAATTCAATGTATAGGGAATGATAATAAGAAGATTGTTCAAAGTCATCTGAGAGTGTGTATTTTGCAAAAATGGAATTAAAGTTAGATTCCATCTTTTTTATTAGAAGCAATACTTTATCATCTGGAACCTCTTTTTCAAATTCATCTTTTATGATGGTAAGTATCAAGTAATGCTTGGAGAAATGTAATCCCTTCATTAGTTCCTTCATGGCTATTTCCTGAGCATCCATTACTGTCTTACCATCTAATCTGGACTTTTCAAAAAGAATAGCGGCGTTATCCGATCGTTCTTTGATGAAATCGATGTCATCCACTTTTTCTGGATGATATTCTTTTAGATAATTCAATAAATAGAGTTCATAATATGATAACTCTTGTAATTTCACTTGTTGCATAATGTTTTAATATTTTAATATTATAGGATTCATAAAGTGGCGGATGAATCAGTACTACTTTGTATTTGTTTCCCTATTGTAAGCCCCCACCCCAGTGGAGTTTTACAGAGGCCTGTTAAATAGCCTTTTCCACTATTTGTTGTGAACTCCACTTTTTTGCCAGAGAGAATTTTTTCAATGCATTCACTGGGTTGATCTAATAGCCTTATTCCATTGCTGTTTAAGGGTTCTGTTTTACCAGTTATCTTGTCTTTAATTCGAAGATTGGTTATTTCCTTTTTTGATGAGATGTCTCCTATTAGGATCTTAGTTTCTGAAGAATATAATTCCTGTTCCTTAAGGTTGGTTGTATTATGATCCTTCTGGGTAGATTGGGTCTTGTTCTGGAACATACCTGGATATTTCTCTTCCATCTCTGTTCTAAACTTATCTTTTTTTTCCTGTATCGACATTTGTAGAGGATCTTCTTCTGCTGCCTTACCATAAGTTTGGTACACTGTTCGATATTCAAATTTTAAACCGACTAAATTATTAAGAAGTATCTGTGTTTTTTTCGCAAGTTCTGTTGGTTCTACCATAGCAACATTAATAGGACGTCCATACATCTTTTCAAGTGCTATTTTGCATACGGAAGGCGTCGGTTCCTCCATCTCTATGATGGAGTAAGCATTGTTTTTCACTGCTTCTATCTTCATCTCTTCAGTCGGATTAGAGATAAACTCAATGGCATATCCGTTGCTTTGTACAGCTGCCATTTTCACAGCTTCAGATGGCTTAGAAATGTATTGTATAGCTAATCCGTCATTTTTTACAGCTGCCATCTGTATCGTTTCTGAAGGTTTATCAATTGCTGCTATATATGATCCTCCTTGATTTACAACTACCATTGCAACTCGCTCTGAAGGATAATCAATTGCCTGAATATAGTTCCCATTTTGGGATACTGCCGCAAGTTGTACTTGCTCGGATGGTTTTTCCATAAAAAGTATAGCTTCAGGATTTTGCTGTACTGCTGCCATTTTCACTGCTTCATACGGATTAGAAATGTATTGTATAGCTAATCCGTCATTTTTTACAGCTGCCATCTGTATAGTTTCTGAAGGATTTCGCATGCCTTGAATAGCGCTTGCATCTTTTTGAACTTTCTCTAATTGCCTGTTTTCTAATATATCATTAAGAAACTGCTTGATTCGTTCTGTAATTGTTGCCATAGATATTTTAGTTATAAGTTATAAATTAGATACTTGCCGATGATTCTACAGTGTTTTGAAGCTGTTTGCTTATTGTGAAACTCCATCCTAAAGGAGATTTGCACAAAGTAACTGGATTCAGCTCTCCGGAATTATTAGGCAATTCAACTCTCTTTCCAGAAAATAATTTCTTTATAGAATCAGCAGGCTGATCAAAAAGAGAAATGCCGTTTGTTTGTAGGTTCTCTGTAGCTTCCGTTACTTTATCATTGATTCTAAGATTGTTGAAATCTATAGTTAGTGAATTGGGCTTTCCAGACAATATCATGTCTGTTTGTAATGATTTGATTTTCGTTACGGGATATTCTATATTTTCTACTTTATAATTGACTGAGATACTGGATTCTGTAATTTGTATATAATAGGGAGCATGTGTTTCTAGGGCATGTGCTATTGGGCCATATCCTAAACTCCGATATTGTGTACATAATTCTGTTATATCTTTTTTGAGGTGTAATATTCGGTTGTTTTCTTGTTCCCACAGCTGTTTTGCTTCATTAGCTTTACCGATAGCTTCTATATATTCAGGTCTGTTCATTGCTTCTTTAGTGGCAATACCTTGTTGTTCCAAGCCCCCCAATATTCTCTGGGCATTGTCGTACAGCTGGATTTGTGCCTTATTTAGAGTCTCTAATTTTGTATTGTTATCTTTATGACTGTCTACTCCAATGGTAGACTCTATCATATTAGTAGACTTATTTACATCATTCAAAATAGACATCAAATATCTGGGATCATCTGATATTTGGGATAGCCAACTTTTTAAATATTGTGCGTTTTCTTTTTGAGGAAGTACCGCTATGCCAAGATCTCTACCAGCTACAGCAGATGATAATTCAGCAATCAATTCCTCTTTTGCATATTGGGAATCTCCGAAGAACTCTCCAAATGTTCTATTTAGCCTGCTGCTGTGCCCTGTACTATGTGCCATTTCGTGGAGTGCAGTAAAATAGAAAGATTCTTTTTTAAAGAATTGTTCATAGGTTGGTAGTACGATGCTATCACTCTTTCTATTATAAAAAGCTCTGTCTTGTTGCTTTAATTCTATCGGACATATCCAACTTTGTTCTGTGATTGCTTTATCTATCAGTTCATTGTGATATCCGTCAGATCTGGTATTCAATTGAGTTTGAAATCGTTGTTGCAACTTAGCCCATTCTTCGGGGAATTTTTCTGAATAGTTTGTTTGCTCAAGGTTGAATACACTGTAAAATTTTTGAAGAGGTTTTACTTTATAGTGTGCCTTTTCTTCATCAGAAAGAGAGTGATAAAATTCCTTTGTCACTTTATTACCGCTGATAATTTCTGTAATATACAGATCGTAAAAGGTGATAGGAAATGCACGTGCTCCTTTCAGTATTCTTATATTCCTTTCTTGAGCTTGGTGAAAAGTGATAAAAACAGGAGTACTATATTTATTTTCATCACATACTGCATATAATAATACTTTGTTGAGATTACTATATGGACGTCCGGACAGATTCTGTGGTACACCAATAAACGTTGGGGTGAACCATGGCTTTTGCCATTCTGAGGCATCTACTTCTTTGATTTTCTTTATAATTAGCTCTGTATATTTTTCAAGAGCAGGATTTATGTTATTATTCATTTTCCCTGTACAAATTATTTTCGTATTCAGTTAACCATTTTGTTGCATCATTTGGGGTCCATTCTTGTTCTGGTTTTCCGATAAAGCTCATGGCTTCTTCGAAGTCTTGTTTTAATTCTGGCTGGGACAAAACATAGTCGAGCATATTTCTTTGTTTGTTTTGAACCAAGTCGATAATATTATTTTCTGATTCCATAAAATTTATTTATTGGTTATGCGACAAATATATATGGGGACCGACGCAAAAAACTTGCGTTTTGGAGAAAAAATAAAAAAAACTCCCACGTCTTCAGGACGTGGGAGTTTCTTGAAAGAGTGATACCTTAAAGAGAAATAGCATCTATTGGTGCCAGTGCGTTTGTTCAAAGTTTAAATAATTTAGAGCCTCTAAGAAAAGATTAGCTTCTTCTTGGCTGTTATTGACTTTGGCCGCCAAAATGGGGTCCATATCTAATCTTAATAGAGTCCATTCAGAACCGCCTTCTGGTTTCCAGTATAAATGTACCATCGGTGTGCAGTAACCAATTCCGTTCGCCATTTTAGGCATTTCTCTTTTTACAGGGAAGGAACAAGGGATTATACCCTTCCAGAATCTGACAGTTGGTTGTAAATCGATGCTGATCCGCCCTATTTCGTCTTGCCATTCAATATCATTGATGGTATTCTTCTTTTTTGATGCTGGTCGATAACAGTGCCCTGTATAGTCGAAAGTGCGTTCCCATACAGCTTTTATTTCTCCTTTAAGTCTTATGTCATTTCGGTTTGACAATATATAGGTAATATTAAATTCGCTGTCGAATGGTCGGTTATGAATAACGACTCCTGTATTAACTTCCTCTTCAACCTGAACCATGCGTAGCGAGGGAAGGTCTGTTGGATCTTGTATTGTAAATGTCATATCTTTTTTTGTAGCATTATCTTTTCTATTGGCTTTTTGCCATGTTGTTTCTCCTCTTTTTCGGAATAATACACTTAATTCATAAGTTCCGGCAGGAGCGGTAACATAGCAGCGTCTCCCGGTTCCTTTCATCATTGCTCCATTCTCTGCAACAATAGCACATGGCTGATATTGGTCTACAATATTGCCATTATCATCAAGCAATACCATACGGAAATCTCCTTCCCATTTTTCTGGCATATTTCCTGTTTCCATATCAAAACCTGTCCAGTAGCCATAAAAACCAAACATATATCCTTCATTGCGATATATATTACTACCATATGGAATTGAGCCAGGTTCAATGTCAAACCAGTCCTTATCAGATTGTGAGAAGACAATTTTATCTGTTTTTCCAAAAGTACTCCAATGGGCTATGTCAATGGGATATTCTTCTAACTCGATAGGGCTATTATACCCTCCCTTTAGTGTTAAGGTATAGGTATATGTTTTACCTGCCTCCCACTGGTGATTTTTGGGTAGCTGATATACTCTTGCTTCTCCATCAACAGTAATAGTGACACTTACTCCTTCAGCCGTACTTATTGGAAGTAATATAGCTTCTACAATGATTGGCTCTTCATTATCATTAACAGTGAAGTTCCCCCCAGCTTGATAGTCCCCTTTTTCTCCGGTTGTAGTGATTGTATTGGCCACCGCATTAAACTTGGCTTGCTTATAGATTCCATTCCAGATAACAGACTCTACTTTGGCATTTCCTGTGTAATTATTCTTTTTGAGTACAACTCTGACTAAAGCCAGTGTATGCTTCATAACGACTTCGGCATCAGCATTAGAAGTACCGACAATAGTACTCCCATTTAAAAAATCAGTCTGATCTTCAATGTTAATAGGAATATTATCATGACTCTTAACAGTAATATCATAGGGAAAATAGCAATACATGTTTTTCATTGTGGATGAAAGCAATATGTTTTCTCCACTCCAAGAAGTACCGCTATAAGTGAACTTACTATTAATACAGGTATCATTATAGAATATACCTATTCTATCACCTGGTTTAAATCCTGTAACTACTCCTCTTGTAGCTGCCTCAGTCAAATTCTCTATTGTTGGCAGTAATGTTAATTTGATTCCAGTTTCTATTGGTGGTTCTGGTGAGATAGGGGTATCTGGCGATTCAGAGTCACAAGAGAACAACATACTGGCCAGCATTCCAAAAAGTAATAGTTTTTTCATTTCAGGTTTCATTTTAGTATTTACAAAAACAGAACAGGTTTTTATAAAAATAATATTTTATTTGTTTAGAATATCATAATGTTTTTTGTAATGAATATCCAAAGAAGGTAGAGGTTACTCAAAGTAACCTCTCGTTGGTTTGATTTTAAGAGACCCCATATTTCTTTTTGTCTCTCTCTACTCCTTCTTTAATATAATCATAGATCATATCTTGTTTATTTTTACCGGTATAGACTTTTAATAGACTTAGATCTTGAAACATCTTTTTATCCATTCTGAAAGTAGTGGTAACATTGCGTTCCGGTGCTACCTCTACATTTTCTGCGTCTTCCAGATTCTTGCCGACTGCTGCAAGTTTGCTTACATCTACTTTTTTTCCCATAATTTATTTATTTAGTTAATTGAATTATTTCTTTTGTAAAATCTCTATAGTTCTTTGCTCCGGTTGATTCTGGTGCGTATTCAAATATTGTTTTTTGCATATTGCTAGCTTCTGACAGTGCAACATTCTTCCGGATTGTGGTATTAAATATTTTGTTCTTATTAACATGCTGTGATAAAAGCTCCTCGATATCTCTTGTTTGACTTAGGCGGCTATCATATAAGGTCTTTAGATAACCTAATATTTCTAACTGGTTATTGATTTCTTTCTTTACGTCACTGAAGAAACTGGCAATTTCGCTTGTTCCTAAAAAAGCGAATGGTTCAAGTTGTATGGGTATGACCAATTTGTCAGACGCAACTAGGGCATTAAGAGATATCATACCTAAGGACGGCGGGCAGTCTATTAGGATATAATCATATATCTTTTTTATAGGATCTAGTAGCTTCTTGAGTTTACTTTCCCTACCTATACGTTGTAATAGAAGGATTTCTTCTATATCTACTCTCCCGGCTGGACTGTAATGAAGGTCTGCTATTTGGTCATGTGTGTAGATTGGTATGTCTACTTTTCCTGCAAGTGCGTCAAATATATTGGCTTCTGATGAATCATCATGTCCCATGATAAAACTTGCATTTCTTTGTCGGTCGAGATCTATAAGTAGCACTCTTTTTCCCTCAATGGTCAATGCATGAGCTACATTGACAGCGGTAGTGGTTTTCCCAACTCCGCCTTTGTTATTTAAGAATGTAATAATCATTTTTAAGGTTGTTATTTTGTTAATAATGGCACAAATATAAAAATAATATTTTATCAACGCAAACAAAATAGTTTTTATTTTTTCAGAAAGATAAAATATTAATAGTTTTAAATGTTTTGATGTGGATATAGATAGTGAAACTTATGGGTCATAAGCTCAAATCATTAAATGATTCATTAGACATTTGCTTTTTCTGTGCTAATTCCCTTTGCATCTTTTTGATAGCTATCTCAAAGAAGAAGGCAACCATGGGATAAGTGGAACGTTCGTCTCTGCATATTCTTAAAATATTTATATATTTTTCGCGATCTGTATTTTCAATGATAATCATCGGATGCTCTAACTTAACTAATATGAAGTTAGATAGAAGACGACCTAGACGTCCGTTTCCATCCCGGAAAGGGTGCAAGAAAATGAAATGCCGGTGGAATTGTGCTGCAATTTCTATAGGATGAATTGTTTGTTTGGCAATGGCTTTTTCTGTAGCTTCCAATAATTGAGGTATGCGTGAGATGTTGATTTCATGGTCGCCAAAAATAGTATCTCCTGCTCCCATGTCAGTATCCGTATATTCTCCTGGAATTGCACCTTTATGAAGATAGCTAAGAGTGTGTTCTGTTAGTATACGGTGAGTCGTTTTTAGTAACTCTTCTGTTAGTGGGGCTTCTGGTTGTGACATTAAGAACTCATAAGCCTTAAAATGATCTAGCATCTCAAAAGCATCCAGTAATCGTTTGCCTTGCGGAATCATACCTAGTCCTTTTTCTTTAAGGGTTCTTGTCTCATCTACAGAGAAAGTGTTTCCTTCTATTGCACAGTTATGAGCTGAGAATAGAATTTCATTATACTCTTTCAGGTCTTGTAGTGAAAAGCGGTCTATTACTTTTTTTTTGTACTCCTGCAAACATTTCTCGTATAATGCTATTTCTTTTTCGAACATCTTCTTATTTTTTTAAATATAAATATTATATTTTTGAATACAAAAATAATTATATTATTTCGGCAACGCAAACATTTGCAATTGTTTTTATTCATATCTAATAATACTTTAACTTAGCTTTTAAAGTCTTACTATAAACTTATGCGGATAATCCAAAACATAAAACGCAATTACGATTTCAGACCAAATTTCTTTTATTATATTTGCATCCTTATTTATAAGGACTCGCATTTGAAAACCCCTAAATCTTTAGTTTAGGGGATGAAAAATGCGGGATAGCGAAGCTACCCTTCCCTGTATCTTTTGTATATTTGCATCCGATATGTTACGTGCCTACAAATATAGAATCTATCCGACTGGCGAACAAAAGGTTCTGTTCGCCAAGACTTTCGGCTGTTGTCGTTTCGTATATAACTGGGCATTGAACCTTAAAATCACTGCATACAAGGAACGTAAGGAAACACTTGGCAATGTATCTCTGACGAATCTGATGAAGAGCGAGCTGAAAGCGGAACACGAATGGCTTTCAGAAGTCAATTCCCAGTCCTTGCAGAGTGCATTGCGCAATCTTGATACCGCTTACAGCAACTTTTTCCGTAACACCAAGGCTGTCGGTTTCCCTCGTTTCAAATCTCGTAAGGACAGGCAGAGCTTCCTTTGTCCGCAACATTGCCGTGTTGACTTTGAACGAGGAACAGTCACGATACCCAAGGCAAAGGATATTCCTGCCGCACTACACCGCAGGTTCAAGGGAATGGTGAAGAGTGTCACCGTCAGCATGACACCCTCCGGCAAGTATTTTGCATCAGTTTTGGTAGATACGAACTTGCAGGAAGTTCCAACGGTTGCTCCACACGACCATACTGCCTTAGGGATAGACCTTGGCATTAAGTCACTTGCCGTTTGTTCTGACGGGCGTACCTTCGACAATCCCAAGAACCTGCAACACAGCCTTGACCGCCTTGCCGTATTGCAAAAGCGGTTGAGCCGCAAACAGAAAGGTTCTTCCAACCGGAATAAAGCTCGTATTTGTGTAGCCCGTTTGCAGGAACATATCGCCAGCAAGCGGAAAGATAATCTTCACAAAATCACCTATGCGCTCACGCATGACAGCCAAGTGCGCACCATCTGCATGGAGGATTTGAATGTGAAAGGGATGCAGCGCAACCATCGTTTGGCTCAAGCTGTCGGGGACGCATCTTTCGGAATGTTCCTGACACTACTTGAATACAAGTGCAAATGGTATGGCGTAAATCTTGTCCGTATAGACCGATTTGTCCCCAGTTCAAAGACCTGCGGTAAATGTGGCTACATATACAAAGGGTTAAAGCTGAGCGAGCGAAGTTGGACTTGCCCTGTTTGTGGTACAGGGCATGACCGAGACTTCAACGCAGCTTGCAATATCAAAGAATTTGGCTTGAAAGCCCTACCCACGGAGCGTGGGAAAGTCAAGCCTGTGGACTGCCCAACGGTGGATGACCGACCTTGTGTCCTAAAAAGCCGTGGCAGGAAGAAGCAGGAAAATAGAGGAGAAGTTTGTATCTCCGAAGCCGCTAAATCTTTAGTTTAGCGGTAGTTCACAATATTGATTTATAGCAATTATGAAAATAGGATATGCTCGTGTTTCCTCGAGGGAGCAGAATTTGGATTTGCAGATCCAGACTTTGGAAGAAAGTGGATGTGAATTGATCTTTAAAGAAAAGATTTCGGGTGTGGCCGATAAACGTCCGGAACTGGAGAAGTGTTTGGATCACCTTCGCAAAGGTGATGTCTTGGTCGTATATAAATTAGATCGACTCGGCCGATCATTACGGAGTATACTATGGACTATTGATCGTTTAAAGAAAAACGATATTGCTTTTGTTTCATTGAAAGACAATATCAGCACTGAGGGTCCGGCCGGTGAGTTGATGGCTAATATAATCGGAGCATGTGCCCAATTTGAAAGGGATATCATCGTCGAGCGTTGTAAGGATGGCCGACGGATAGCAAAGGAAAAAGGAGTAAAATTTGGTCGTCCTCCTAAGAAGGTTAATAATAAAAATACTGAGAAAGTGGATAGTTGTGCTAAATTGTATTTAGCCGGCAGTTCTCTTAGCGCCATTAAGAAAGCATTAGGCATTGGCAGTTATGAAACTATCTATCGTTTCTTGGCTCTAAAAGGGATATCACCTTCTCGATCAAAATCAAAAAGGAAGTGAACTTTGAGTGAGGAGTCTATTGTGAGAATATCCAGATCACAATGCACCTTTCCTTTTTGTTCTGTTATGTATTTCTACTTCTATATCGTGGCGTCTCAATTACTATTGTGCAAAAATTTGGAATATAGAAGTGTAAAAATAACTCAAATGTACAGTGCCGTTACAGATTTGACAATTGAAAGAGAACTCAGACGGAGTAATAAGAGATGTAACATTTGACATACTCCCATTTCTAAAGGAATGGGAGTCGGTTGTCATCGGAAACCGTCTACGTAGCAGGTCTTCCGTTTGCTCTTCCCAAAGTCGACTTAATATATTTTGAGCCGCATTGATGAGTTTTGAAAATCAAACGAACAGCTAAAAGACGAGTGAACGGAAACGTAAAAACAAATAATATTCTTTCTTCCATACCTTGTCACGCCCTTGTCTATATTGAGGACGTTTCATGTTTGTGAAACGATTTGGAGTTTTAACAATTATCTTCCTTCTTTTGCATTGAAAAAAAACTCATAATTTTGTATAATCTAAAACAAAATTTATTATATTTGGATAGAGCTAACCGGTACTGTGCGGTTATAGTGTCTATTTGTAAAACTTTTAAACTTTATTTATTATGAAAAAGAGAATTATTATGATTTTATTTGCGACAATAGTCGCAGTAGTTGCTGGGTATAATATTTATCAAGCAAAGAAACCTATTGAGATGTCTGAATTGGCATTACTTAATATAGAGGCGCTGGCTCATGATGAGTCAAATTACTGGCCTAAGCCATGTTATATGTTTACTAGCACAACAATGCTACCTGACGAACCACAAGTTTATGTTCTAAAATGCATTGGCTGCGTTGTGGTGAAATCGGGTGTAAGTCTTGGTGAAAAGCTGTGTAACTCTACTGGAATTTGGTAAGAGACTGTTTTGAATTTATTAGAGGACTATCTTATGTTTATATAATCACCGAATAAATTCAAAACAGCTTCTTAAGATATTCTTTCTGGTTTATTTGTATAGTGATTTTTAATATATTTAAATATGAATAAAATAAAGTTATTGTTGTTGCTAAATTGTTCTTTGATTACCTCATGTATAAGTCAAAATATTTCACAAAAAATACAGCCATTTCCAGAAAATAAATCTATTTATGCAGAGAAAATAAAAGTAAACGAAATAATCGCCATTGATGGGATAGATGTAAAAAAAGGGAATGTTTTTGTAACAGATTCAAGAAACAAGAATGCTATGTTATATCAATATTCACCGCCTGAATTCAAATGCATTTATAAAGGTGGAATCATGGGGGGAGGAGAAAATGAATTCCAAACGCCACCTAGTATTTGTAAAAATACTTCTGATATTATTTATGTTCGGGGGTATACTCCATTTCTTATCAAAGGTTTTATGTTGGATACGACTAATCATCTCTCTCTTGAGAAAGAGTTTAGGATTCCTTTTTCTGACGGAATGGCCAACTTTATGAATGTGGTTAATGATTCTATTTTAATATACAGTATGTTTCCGAATAAACTTGATATAGAAAAAATCAATTTAAATAGTCAGCAGAAAACTGGGCAGATTTTAATAGAACAAAGTCAAGAAGAAATATTCTTTGATATGAATAGAGGCTATTTGGCAGCTAATGATTCTCTTATAATATATGCTTATACATATAAAAAACAAATAGATTTTTATAGGGTAAGTGATATGAGTCTTTGTAAGAGACTCATTGATAGTTCTATAACACCCAATGTAGTAGTTGGAAACATAAAAGAAACTAAATTTATTCAGCGTGAATTGGTTGCAGGAAAGAATTATTTCTATATAAGATGTCCTAAAAAAGGGGGAGGATGTTTTATTGAGGTCTTTGACTATTTAGGACATTCTATCGCTAAATACGAATTGGATATTTTATTATATGCATTTGGTGTAGATGAAAGGAATAGAATTATATATGGCTATAATAGTGATATATTTGAAGATGGTTTTTTGAAATACGCTTATTAATATAAAAACAAAACCGGGAGAAACCCCGGTTTTGTTTTTACAGGATGTTTAGATTGCAATGTTCCTAGTGCAAAGCAGGAGATCTTTTTCAAATTTTAGTATCTATTAGTCATGAACAACTCACGCCTGAAGGCATGAGCTTTGGAGAGTGGTGGTGAACTCGGCGATATGCTTTCGTTACCTAACAGGTTCCTTCCACCGACACCTTTGAGCGTGTATTGGGGTGGATACATCCGGCAGAACTTGAATATTGTCTGCATCCCTATGACGAGTCTATTTTGGAGGATTTGTCAGAGAAACAAATAGTTATGAAATGTTCGGTTGAAACTTTAACATGCTACATCAGATTAATTTAACTTATGCACTGGAAATTTTCGGTGACTAGAATTTTGATGCGGTTTCCCTGAAAACGGACAAAAGAGAATAACATATTCTGAAATTTTCATTACTTTTGTTTTTACTACATAATATTAATATTGACGTTCAATCTTAAGATTACATATATATGGAATACGCCAACAGAAACAACCAAAATGCCTCCAAGACAAATCAGCAAATTACATCTGGTAAAGGAAAAACAACGTTGGTAGATAATCGGACTGACTTTACGTCTCAGGCTAAACTAATTGATGCAATACAAAGGTCAAGGAATGGCGAGAGTAATCATGTAATCCAGAGAGTGCCTATTGGAGGTCGTGGTGCGCGTATGAAGTGGTGCAGATCTTGCGACGATGATAGAGATCATATTCATATTCGAGATGTTGGAGGTATTGGAGATACTCATGCCTATCAAGATGCAGATGGACGTACTCGTATTGGTCAGCAGCCTGCCCCTGATGTTGAAGATGAAAATCCTATTCTAAAACACTACATGGTAGTCAAGAATGGAACAACATACCAACTGCCTGTGAAGCATTTCTATCAGCCTGGTTACGTAGGAGGAGATCTACCTTGGATTCCAAATGATGCTCAAAACCATCTACATCGAGCTCCTAATGATCATAGAGGAAATTTACCAACGAAAGCTGCTACTTATAAGGGGCGGTCAAATCAACCAGAGGGATTTGGTGGTAATCAGGATTGGGATGATGAATTGATTCGTGATGGACAGATTGATGTTTTTGCTAGTCGTAATGCAACTCTGCGGAATGAATATCAAGAGGAGTCTGGGAGAGTATTGGCTGCTGATGCAACGATAGCAAGTAGTAAATATTACACCTCTCAGTGGTCAGTTGGTACTATGTCTATTATATCTACAAATCAAATACTTGATGCAGCTGGTTTTACTTCATCTTCCCCTGGGAACGTGCTATCAAGGGGGCCGGCTGAAATGGCTGGTACTATTACTATTGATTGTAGTGACTTACTGGGAAAAGTACGTATTGGAGATAGACAAAAAACAACGGAATGGCTAGAATATAGGATAGGAGATAAAATAATTGAACGACGTAATGCTTTACTTGAAGCAATAGGTGTGAATCCCACAGGGATGTTTAGTCCATTTTGGAGTAAAGCCGGTATCTTATCCCATCTGGTTACAATGATAGCGAAGGATTTGATAGAGGAAAAACAAGCACAACAAGCAGGAAGACAAAGAGTGTTTGAACCATTAACTCCTGTAGTAGCAGCGGATGGTACATAATCTTCTGTTACTTCATATCCATAAGTGAATATAATGCTATGAAAAAGATTCTATTGTTTTGCTTGATAGCAGTAATAATAGGATGTGGCGGAGATGATCTTATTAGGCGTCTTTATATTAATCTAATAATTCACTATCATTGAAGTCTTTATCTTCATTCAGTATCTGCCTGTAAATAATTTGTACAGCCCTATATTCATTATCTTCCATATCGTATGCTGTAATAATCCTGCTTATGTCCTTATCAAACATATATTCCATTTCTCCGAAAACAGTTTGTCCAGCATTATTATTAGCACGATAACGATGACGAGCTTTAAAACCGATAAATTGCTGCTCTTTATTCAACATAACTTTCAGTTCATCAGCAAGTTCTGCTAGTTTTTTCTCTATATTTTTTATTTTTTTTGCACTCTCGTCATATTCATTTTTTGCTTCTTGATATGCATTTCTACCAAAAGCTGATTGATAGGGTCCACTCCAAATAGACATAGAAGATTTTGCATTCTTCATTTTTTTGTCATACTCATCCATAGCCATACCTAACTTACATAATTGTGCAGTCTTCTCATAGAATACGGGATCATCAAAAGGTGTAAATGCACTATCAACTTGTGTCTCAACCGGGTCATATGTCTTTGCATGATACAAGACTTTTTTAATATCCTCTTTGATTAAGGCATTTGCTTTGTCTTCTTGAGATTTGCTACATGATGCAAACAATACACAGAGAACTGTTCCAAATAATACTTTATTCATATTCTTTATTTTTGTGGGCAAAAAAATGCAGACATTCGCTATACGCTTCACTACAAACCATCATCAAATATGGGATGTTTGAGCCTGTATGGGTACAGTTCCAATATTGATGATTGCTCTTTTACTTGCGGTGGTGATTGTAAAGCTATTGAGCCAATATGTCTTAAATATCGTTTCCTCAATTTAAATACAAAATTACGAAAAATATGTGACAATTCGTTCAGCTTAGACGGATTATTACGTTTTTTTGTGCCATAGTTTTATGCTTCTGTTCTGTCTTGGCTTCCGTATTTAAACTCGTTCATTTTCTTTTTGAACTAACTTCCATCTAAAGTTCCGACAATTCTGAAATTGAACTTTCCTTTCTCGTCCTCCTTAATGAAACAGATGGAATGTTGTGTTTTAACGCTTTGGTGAATTCTGATTCTTATAGCTGCCTCCTTAAAATATTTGGATAATACTTTGTGTAAATGGTTGAAATTGAGTGAACTTGGTTGGGTTTGTTGCTGTGTGGCATCGTCACGACTGCAGTTATAACTCTGCTTGCTACATCAAATAATTTGCTTTGAAAGCCTTACCCGTGGAGCCTGGAGAAGTCAAGTTTATAGACTGTCCTCCAGTGGATGACGGACTTTGTATACTAAAAAGTAACGGCAGGAAGAGGCTGGAAAAGAGAAAAGATATGTATGTATCTCGAAAGTCGTTAAGTATTTAGTCTACTGTTGTAAGAATATTATTCTCTAAAAAGGGCATATAATAGGAACTAGATATGGTAAAATACATATTAGTAGATAATAAAGCTAAGTGATATTTGGGTATCTCAAAGAAAACTTGTACTTTTGTTTATATCGTCTTTTAGAAAAAATAGATTATGTTAAAACAAATATACTTCAGAAATTACAAAGCATTTAGAGAAGAAGAATGTCTGGAAATTCGACCACTGACTATTATTATTGGCAAAAATAGTAGTGGTAAAAGTTCATTGTGTAAGCTTTTACCTCTTTTTGAGAATGCAACATCGGGAAATATGGATTCAGTTCTGTTGCTAAAAAATCAGGGGATTAGCTTAGGAAGTAGATACGAGGATTTGTTTTATAGAAATATAACTACAGATTTAAAATTGGGCTTACAATATGATAACGGTATAGAAATATCTGCAACATATTTAATGAATGAAGGTACAATATTAGTATATGAATATAATGCTAAATGTGGTAATGAAACAGAAGAATTACGTTTTACTAGTGAACAATCCAAAGCTGAAACTTTTCAAGGATTAATAAATAATCATGTTTTTGAAAAAATAGGTATTGATAAAGCTACAATTCGTTTTCATGTAGACTATATAGGACCAATGCGTATTGATCCAGAGCGTATTATTACTTTTGAAGGTTTAAAGCAATATAATACAGTTGGAATAAAAGGCGAGCATACTTATTCTATTCTATTGAATTCTTATCTACAAGATGGTGTCTTATTTGAAAAGGTGTCATCATGGATGGAAGAAAACTTAGAAGGTCAAAAACTAATTATAGAACAAAATAGTCCGTCTTCTGGTACTTATAGTATCTATGTTCATCGTAACGGGGCAAAAGTTAATATTTCAGATGTCGGGCAAGGGTTAGGACAAGTGTTGCCTGTTATAGTACAATCATATATGAGTGATAATATTGATGTAGCCATTGTAGAACAACCGGCACTACATCTACATCCTGCGGCACATGCTAACGTAGCATATCGTCTTGCTGAGTCTGCATTAACAACAAACAAAAAGTATATAATAGAAACACATTCTGAGAATATTATTCTTGCTATTCGTAAATTAATATCAGATCCAAATTCAGACTTATCTCCCAATGATGTGATAATTTATTTTATAGACACAGATGGTGAATCTGCCTATCTTGATAAAATTATGATTAACCAAAGTGGTGAACTAACAAATTGGCCCACCGGAGTATTTAGCGAAAGTTTTGATTTAATGGCGGAAATAATGAAGAATAGGAAATGATTTTTAAGATAAGTACTCAGTTTATAGAATCTGTCCGAGAGGAGCAATTATCGGATATATGTTGTGAAATGATATGTAAGCGCCAATATATTTCATGTGATAGTACTGTTTGGGAGTCGATAAAGAAAGCTATTAAGAGGCATGGTAGTACATCACAGAAAGATTTGTTATCACAATATAAAGGGTTCGATATACCTCAAGAAATTCAGAAATACTTTACTACGATAGATGTGGATCTATTGCCGTACTCAGCACTTGAGAAAATGTTAACTCAACCATCTAGGCTATTAATTGAAAATAGTTGTAATGAATGGGGTGTTTATAAGAATATAATGGGAACATACAAACATGATAGAAAATATAAGAACCTATTTACTGCATTGGAGCAGGCAAAGAAAGAAAATAGGATTAGCTCTTTGCATGGAGGTGGGTATACAACATTTGTGGGTTTAATAAGGGAAAACGAAAAGGGGGATTATGCAAATGTTTTTAAGTATAAAGTTTGTATAATTTTTGACCGTGATACAGATGATGCATCCTCTTATGATGTGCGAAAAAATGGATTGTTCAATTTTCTTTGTGGTAAAAGCTCTACAGAAATTACCGATAATGACATATACAGTTTAAATCAAAATGGTTATATATGGCATATGTGGTATAAACGTACTGTTGAAAACTATTTCCCTAATAAGTGTTTTCAAAGGCTTGGGATGAATACCACTGTAATTCCTACAAATCAATCCGAACGAGATTTTTATAATTTCGGTAATGCTCCTGGCTATAATAAGAATCAATTATCTCTGTTACCGCAAGGTATGGAACGTATGGATTACGAAACAGGATTGAAGAAATTTGTGGTAAATGGAGAGTCTATGACAGAATTACAATTGTTGCTCTTGAAGTTTATAAAGATTATATAGAATGGGAAGTATTAATATAAAATCAGAGCGAGAATATCTTAGAGAAATTTATACTAAGATTAATAATGGAAAATATGCTATACCTGTTTTTCAACGTGATTATGTCTGGAAGAAGGAACAGGTGTTGGATTTATTTGACAGTATATCTAAGGGATATCCTATAGGTACTATTATTCTTTGGAAACCCACAGATGACTTTGTCAAGAAGTCCAAAGATATTCTTACTGATGAAAAAAAAGATACGCCTGCTCCTGAGTACTATGTTTTAGATGGTAGACAGCGATTAACTACCTTTTATGGTTGTGTATTAGATAATTCCAATAAAAAGGATTATTTTAAACTAGGCTATAATCTGGAAAATGAAACTTTTGAATATCTTAAAGGGAATAAGAAGGAAGTATTATTGTTATCAGATATTTATGATACGTTCTCTCTATTAGGAAAGTTACGTGAATTGGAAGATAGTGAAAATGCTAGGCTTTATATAGAAAGAGCAAAACGTATGAATTCTATTTTGCAGAGTTATACAATTGGGGAGATCATGATGGACAATTGTACTTTGGATGAAGCTAGTATTGTGTTTTCAAGAATTAATTCTAAAGGAACAGAAATCTCAAAAGTATTCATGCTGCAGGCTATTTCTTATAAAAATGAAGGAGGAATATTGCTTTCTGATGAAATAAAGAATATACTTTCAACATTAGGTAAATATAGCTTTGATAGATTATCTTCTGATGATATCTTAAATTGTTTTTATCAATATGTTGATAAGAAGTTTTATGATACTCCAATGAAGGAATTAGAGAATGTAGATTTTACTCCTTATTTAAATGACATCAAAAAAGATATAAAACGTACTATTGAGTTTTTATATTATGATTGTTATGTTTTATCTTCAGATTTACTTCCTTACACCAAGCAATTAATTGCACTTGCTTCTTTTTTTAAGGAGCATAAGATGCCTTCCGAATGGCAAAAGAAAGAATTGAAAAAGTGGTTTTTTTATACTACTTATCAACAATCATTTGTAAATAGTTCACTTTCAAATGTTAGAAATCTATTTAGACGATTTGAAGAGTTTGTTAAGGGAGAAAAGAGAACAGCTATTGATTATGTTCCTATAGAATTCATTGAAAATTTTGATTTTAGATTTAAAATAAATACCGCTAGAGCTAGTTTTTTACTTTTATCCCAGATTTACCATTATATAAAGTTTGTTTCATTAGATAAACTTAACTACGATGGTTTTATGAAAATGAAAAATCCGGCTCCTGAAGCCATAATTCCCTACTTAATGCATGAAGATAGATCTATTTTAGATAGTATATTTAATGGTAAAGTCGTTAATGAAAATTTAGAGAAGTATATTTTGACTTCTGAAATGGTAGAACTAATACAGGCTAATAAAATCGAGGAATTTAGGATGCAGCGTGCGGGGCTCTTACTAAAGTTGGAAAAAAATTTCCTTCACTCTATGGGAATAGAAGTGAAAACACCTATAAACTAAATTGTTGATGGGTATCAAATACAACTTTTTATAAAAAAGCCACCTATTAAGAATTTGCTTTTCTAAGATAGGTGGCTTGTACTTATGGGGTAATATTATAGGCTAGATTCAACATTCAGCTCCTTTTTTTTAATGCGGACAATGTTAGTTTCCATCCGGTCGGTGATACTGTACATTGAAAATGCTTTTCAATTGGCGCAGAAACAGTTAAGCTCTTTTTCTCTAGTAGCCCCTTAAGATCATTTGAAGATAGATTTTTGAATATATCTATATTTTCTTTTCGCAAGAAATTAACTATATGTGTGCCTGAAACGCTCTTTTGTGTACACTTATCTAATATATCTACATTTTCTATTTCTAAGCAGACTTCTTTCCCTATCATCTTTAACTTTTCGAATCCGGACATCTCATACATATTACTTTGCGCAATGATTTCATTAAATGGATAGGGAAGTCGCATATCCTACCGCAGATAATATATGTTAATCATGTGACTATATAGTGGCATATTTAATAATGAATGTATCATGTTTATTAATAGCTTCCCGTATTCTCCATGACAGAGAGTGGAAAACCACTGGTTTGTTATCTTTAAATATAATAAGAAATTATCATAGTAACATTATATAATATTGATTGCAAAATTAGACGAACACCAATTAAACTCAATTATCAATTCAGATTTTTTTCCTCTTTTTGCTTGATTGCGCTTTTCTGGAAGAGAACCTCCGGAGTTTGATTCTCTGTTTCCCTGTTTAAATGCCTTGTAGAGGGGGGGGCAGTTGCATTTAGATAAATCAAGATATTAAATAGACAATTTAAGAAATAATAATGTTAGTGAATTTCATATTTTTGTTTCATGATTTTCCGCAAGGAAGATCAAAAATACCTTATGTTATTAACTTTTAAATTTAAGAATTATGAAACAAAGAAAGAAACTGCTGTTTGCTCTTTCGAGCTTAACAACAATTGTCATGTTTCTATTCTCTACGACAGCGTTGGGACAATCCTTATCTGTAAAAGGTAGAGTAGTAGATAAACAGGAAGAGCCGATTATTGGAGCCAGTGTTTTAGTAGAAGGGACATCCAATGGTACAGTAACTGATCTTAATGGAGATTTCACTCTTCCCAACGTTCCTTCTAAGGGAAAGGTAAAGATATCTTATGTCGGATATACGACTCAGGTTATTCCGATAAATGGTAGAAAATACATTGCTGTGACTCTTTACGAAGATGCCGAGATGCTAGATGAAGTAGTTGTAGTGGGGTATGGAGTACAAAAGAAAGTGAATCTTACCGGTTCTGTTTCATCGGTAAATGGAGAAGAACTGAGTCGTCGTCCGGTGGCTAATGTTACTCAGAGTTTGCAGGGTATGGTGCCCGGATTGACTGTGACCAATGGGAATTCCGGACGTCCAGGATCTTCGGCCTCTTTAACTCTCCGCGGTCAGGGAAATCTGGCTAATACGGCCAATCCTTACGTTCTGGTCGATGGAGTGGAAATGAATCTTTCGGATGTGAATCCCAATGATATTGAGAACATTTCAGTATTGAAAGATGCTGCCGCATGTGCCATCTATGGTGCGCGTGCTGCTTATGGTGTGATTCTGGTTACCACTAAAAAAGGTGAAGAAGGCAAAATGCGCGTCAGCTACCAGGGAACTGTCGGTTGGAGTTCTCCCACCGTTCTGCCCGAGATGGCCAATGCTTATGACTTTGCCCTCTATTTTAACGAAGCCTGTGCTAATGCGGGTGTTGCCAAACAATATAGTGACGAAAAACTTAGTCTCTTGCAGCAATACGTCAAAAATCCCGCAGGTATTGATCCCTGGAGTGAGTTGAATGGGCAAAACAACCTGGTAGCTGCATTTGAGAATACAGCTAAAGGTGTGGGAAATGTCGATTACTTTAAGCTTCATTATAAAGATGCTGCTTTCAAACAAGATCACAATCTGAGCCTAAGTGGTGGAAGTAAGAAAGCGCAATATTATGTTTCGGGCGGCATTTATACCGAAGAAGGTATTTTGCGTTATGCGGATATAGATTACAAGCGTTTAAATTTCAACGCCAATCTTACTTCTCAGATCACAGATTGGCTGAAAATGAAGGTTAACACTAAGTTTATGCATTCCGATAATAACACTCCTTTTGGTTCCGGTGGACTTTCGGAGGGATTTTATCATTCGTTGGCACGGTTTCGCCCCACGGTTAGTCCTATCGATCCTAACGGACACTTTACCGAACTGACCATGATTCCTTATCTGCAGAGTGGAACTTATACTAAGACAGAGGATGATCGCCTGACTCTGACCGGAGGTTTTGAGGCACAGCCTATCAAGGACTGGAGAATTTTTCTTGATTATACCTATCGTCAGGGCAATCAGGCATATCAGGCCTTGAATGTCGCTCCGATGATTCCGGGTCTGGACAACGAAACCCTTTATAAAGGTACGCGAAGCGAACTCGGAGTGGCCGATAAAGGTGCTTTTACCCGTTCTATGTATCAGACTCGTTATCAGTCTATCAATCTGTATACCAATTATCTGTTCTCCTTGGCCGATGCGCATAACTTTACGCTGATGGCAGGATATCAGGAAGAGGATTATAACTATAGCTACATGTATAATAATGTTACAGATTTGATTTCAAGTACGAATCCTGGATTAGGTCTGGCAACAGGTGACAAGAATGTCTCGGAAACACGCAACGGCTGGGCCACACGCGGATTCTTCGGACGTATCAATTATGATTATAAAGGCCGCTATCTACTTGAGGCTAATGGACGTTACGATGGTTCTTCCCGTTTTGCTTCCAAGAATCGTTGGGGATTTTTCCCTTCGGTATCTGTAGGATGGAACATCGCCCGTGAATCGTTCATGCAGAAAAGTTTAGATGTCATTTCTGCTTTGAAGCTTCGTGGATCTTGGGGATTGTTGGGTAACCAAAGTGGTGCAGGACTTTATACTTTTGCTTCTACCATGGGAGTGACTTCGTTGGGTAATTTCTATTTCAAGGATGGTCGTGATATGTATATCAATGCTCCGGGGGTGGTAGACCCGAATACGACTTGGGAAAAAGTTGAAAGTAAAGAGATAGCTCTTGATTTCGGATTATTCGGAAATTCACTGACCGGTACTTTCGGTGTATTCCAGCGAGACACGAAAGATATGTTGGGTCCGACGGCCGACCTTGCAGATATTTTCGGTGCGACGGTTCCCAATACAAATAATGCCTGCATGCGCAATCGCGGATGGGAGTTGATGCTGAATTGGCGTGGAAAGATTGGCAGTGACATCGATTATTCAATTGGCGGTTCGGTTGCCGATGCGACCTCCGAAGTTACTGCTTATGAAAACCCGACAGGAACCAATCCTTCTGGTGCCTGGTATGTGGGCCGCAAAGTCGGTGAAATCTGGGGATACCGTGCCGATGGTCTGATTCAGACCCAGGAAGAAGCAAATGCTTACAATGCCCAGTATGATTTGTCTTACCTGTCCGGTCAGAAGTGGACTCCAGGTGATGTAAAATACCGTGATCTGAATGGTGATAACAAGATCAATAATGGTACCAATGTATTAGGAGATATGGGTGACGTGACAATTATCGGTAATACTACTCCACGCTATGAATATACGTTGAACGGATCTATCAGCTGGAAGGGCATTTCGTTGAGTGTTATGTTTCAGGGGGTTGGCAAACGCGATTGGAATCCCGGCGGAGCCGTTTATTTCTGGGGATGCGGCCCGTATGCACAAGTCACTGTTTTCAAAGAGCATCTTGACTATTGGCGTGAAGATAATAAGGGAGCTTATTATCCCAAACCTTATACAGCCGGTGCCGGTGCTATCGGACAATATCGGAACAAGACCTCTCAGACAGTCGACCGTTATCTGCAAAATGCAGCTTATTGCCGCCTGAAGAACTTGACTTTAAGTTATGACTTGCCGTCAGCATGGGTGAAAAAGGTAGGATTCAGCAAAACACAAGTATTCTTCTCTGGTGAGAATCTACTTACTTTCACTAAACTGGCCGGAATGTTCGACCCAGAAGCTGTATTTACCGGCAATGGCTATACATCTGAGGGAGGAAAGAACTATCCGATGAACAGAGTGCTTTCAATAGGATTAATTGTTAACTTATAATACAAACTATATGAAAAAAAGAAATATACTGATTGGTTTAGCCCTCTTATTTGTTCTGGGAGGATGCTATGAACTTGACAAGATGCCTGAAGGACAGCTTTCTACGTCTACGGCTTTCGGAACTACTTCTGAAATTACTAAATATCTGAACCAATTCTATCAGAGTGCGGTGCGTACCCAACCCGGCGGGGTAGGCGGAGCCGACGGAATTGCTTTCGGAGATAATAACAGCGATAATATGATTTTAAATTCCGTCAATACCCGCCTCGCGGGAGAAACTTCGTTGAGCAGTGCGGTAGCATTGGGGAATTATAATAATATTCGTAATCTTAACTTCCTGATCAATAACTGGGGAAATTGTACTGAGACCGGAAGTGCTCTGAATAATTGTAAAGGAGAGGCTTATTATTTCCGTGCCTGGTATTATTATCAGATGTTTATTAACTATGGTGAACTCACTTGGGTAAATGAAGTACTTGATCCCGTACAGGAACAAATGGAACGTCCTCGTGACAAACGTACGTTGATAGCGGATAGTATTCTTGCTGATTTGGACAGAGCCATTCTGTATCTGAACTCCGAAAATACGAATGCGAATATGCGTGTACACAAAGATGTGGCCCGTGCGCTGAAAAGCGAAGTCGCTCTGTTTGAAGGTACGTGGGAGAAATATCATAAAGCCAAAGGTGATGAGTTTTATGATAAAACGATCACGGACGAAAAAATCGATGATTATTTTCGTCAGGCCGCCGATGCTGCTTATGCTGTAATGGAAAGAGGGGTATGGAATATTTCGATGGGCAATCCGCTGACTGCTTACCGCGACTTGTTCATTACTCTCGATCTGTCGAGTAACAAAGAAGTGCTTTGGTGGAAAAAGTATGATGCTTCTGACAATATAGGGCATTCTGTTACCCGTTATCTGAATAAGGGAGGTGGCTTGACCGGCGTTTCGGCTTCATTGGTAGATGACTATTTGACACGTGATGGACGTCCGTTTACAGGTTCGGAAAAAGATGCGGCAAAAGTCATCTATGGAGATGAACTCGCACCTGAATTGCGTGATCCCCGTTTGTCGCAGACCGTTTGTACTCCCGGACAGTCTTTGCGTCCCAATAATGGATATGTGTATCAGTTTCCTCCTTTAGATGGAAATAGCTATGACCAGAATACGACCGGTTTCTCACTATTGAAGTATGTAGAGTTCAATACAGAATATTCTGCAACAATCGACGGGGAATATAAAAGTCAGGCTCCGGCCATCCAGTATCGTTATGCCGATATTCTCCTTAATTATGCCGAAGCACTGGCCGAGTTGGATGGTGCAGGCAATGCCGATAAAATTGCAGCCGCTCTCAAGCCGCTCCGGGATCGGGTAGATATGCCTGCTGTCAATTTCGATCGTGAGTACAACACTTCTCCCGACTATCCTTTTAGTGGACTCGATAAATATATTCAGGTGGTACGTCGTGAGCGCCGTATTGAGAAAGCTTGCGAAGGAAGACGCCTATTCGACATTCTGCGTTGGGCTGCCGCCGATGTCCTGATTGTCGGAAATACACCTACAGGTGCTCTCTTTGTTGGTAGTAATCTGGAAGGCAGTTATGGAAATAATCTAGTGTACGATCAGGTAGCCAATAATAATCTGTTCTTGACAGGCAAGCCCGGTGATACCAAACGTTATATTATTCCGTTCAATAATAAAAACTATCCCAACGGATGGCAATTTAAACTTGACCGCGATTATTTACTCCCAATTCAGCAGCGTATGCTGACTCTGACAAACAACCAATGGAAACAGAATCCAGGTTGGTAAAATAGCACTATTTAAAAGTTGGAATATAATATGGAAAAATCAACACCCTTGTTTTTATATTCCCTTGCAGGGACAGCGGCCTTTGTGTCGCTGTCTTCCTTTCAGGATATAAAAGATGAAAAGAAAGGAGAAGGGAAAAAATCTTTTAATGTTGTTTACATCATGTGCGATGATCATTCGTATCAAACTATAAGTACTTATGATCAACGCTATATGCAGACTCCGAATATCGACCGGATCGCAAACGAAGGAGTTCGTTTCACAAATAGTTTTGTAGCCAACTCGCTGAGTGGTCCCAGCCGTGCCTGTATGCTGACCGGCAAGCATAGTCATGCCAACGGTTTTACCGACAACTTCACTACTTTTGACGGAAGCCAGCAGACCTTCCCGAAGCTATTGCGTAATGCGGGTTATCAGACTGCGATGATCGGTAAGTGGCATCTGGTTTCCGAGCCTACCGGTTTCGATTATTGGGATATTCTCGTGGGACAAGGCAATTACTACAATCCCGACTTTATCAATAACGGGAAGAAGGTACAGCGTGAAGGCTATGCCACCAATATTATAACCGATCTGGCCATCGACTGGCTTGATGAAAAGCGTGACAAAGAGAAACCTTTCTGCCTTTTCATTCATCATAAAGCTCCCCACCGTACCTGGATGCCCGATCTGTGTGATTTGGATCTTTACGAAGACGTGGTCTATCCGCTGCCCGAAAACTTTTATGATAAATATGAAGGCAGAGTGGCGGCATCTCTACAAGAGATGAGTATTATCAAAGATATGGATCTTGTATACGATCTGAAAATGGCCGATAAAGAAAATGAAATCCATACTCAGACAGGACTCGAACAGGCCGGGCGTTCCATGTACAGCCGGTTAAGTCCTGAACAAAAACTTCTCTGGGATAAACATTATGATCCGATTATCCGGAAGTTTAAAGAAGTCAGACTGACCGGAAAAGCTCTTGCCGAATGGAAGTACCAGCAATATATGCATGACTATATGCGTGTGATCCATTCAGTTGACCGCAATGTGGGACGTGTGCTCGATTATCTGGAGAAAAACGGATTACTGGAAAACACGATGATTGTTTACACCTCCGATCAGGGCTTTTACATGGGCGAACACGGTTGGTTTGACAAACGCTTTATGTATGAAGAGTCTTTTCGTACACCTCTGCTGGTACGTCTTCCCGGAGGTAAGAAAGGCGACATTGACAAGATGGTGCAAAACATCGATTATGCTCCTACCATCCTTGATCTTGCAGGTGTACCTACTCCTGCGGATATGCATGGAGTTTCGTTCTTGCCCCTGCTTCGTGGAGAGAAAGCTTCCCGATGGCGCAAGTCGCTTTATTACCATTTCTATGAATATCCGGCAGAACATGCGGTCAGACGGCATTATGGAGTGCGTACCGAACGTTATAAACTGATGCACTTTTACAACGATATAGATTGTTGGGAACTGTATGATCTGAAGCAGGATCCGTCCGAAATGAACAATCTGTATGGAAAGCCGGGAACAGAGAAAATAACGAAAGAGCTTCGGCAAGAATTGCTTAAACTTCAACTTCAGTACGACGATCCGATTCGCAAGTTAAACTAAAATGTTCCGGAGGAGGACATGCTCTGATTAACTTATGTAACGTATATAACGAGAGGGTCTTAAAGTCCCAATGACACGCCCTGAGAAAGTCATAAATTATAGCTGAAAGACGAAAAGAGTCATATCAAACTCTATCTTGAGTGAGGATATGACTCTTTTTTTGTGGTTAATAGAGGTTGGAAGATGATAGATTGAAGTTATTCGTTTCTAAAATAAAGTTTTGATACACCCTTTTGCATAAGTCTGTTTATTCTTCTTTATTTTTCTTCCTGTATTCCGAGGGACTTTCGCCCACTGTGTTTTTAAATATGGTACTGAAATTTCGCTGGTATGTAAATCCGGTTTGTTCCGAAATATCCCGTATTCCCAGAGCAGTGTCTGTAAGCAACTGCTGGGCATGGCGGATGCGTTGTTGGGTGATATATTCGTTGACGCCGACACCTATAAATGTTTTCATTTTATTGTAAAGTGTGGCTCGGCTCATGTGCATCAGTTGCGCTACCATATTTACATCCAGCTCGGTATTGTCCATGTTTTCACTGATTATTTTGTTGAGCAAGATTATGAATTGTTCGTCTTGTGGTGTTTCAGGCTCCGATTTGTGTTCATTTTCCATTATTTCCGTGGCCCTGTAATGTTGGCGCATGATATTGTGGTTATTTAAAATATTCTGAATTTGTATAGTCAGCAAATCCATATCGAAGGGTTTGGGGATGTAGGCATCAGCTCCCGTCTTATAACTTTGCTCCATACTGGGGTCGTCCACTCTCGAGGTCAGCAGGATGACGGGAATGTAACCGAGTTCTGCATTCTCCTTGATTCTTTTACATAATTCAAGACCATTCATTCGCGGCATTATAATGTCACTGATGACGAGTTGGGGAAATTTAGAAACGATGGTTGGTATCGCCTCCATTCCGTCGTGAGCCTTGTATACCGTTTCAAAAAGCGAAGATAAGTTCTCGGCTAGATAGTCACACAAATCTGGATCGTCTTCAACTATAATGACCGAGCGGTATCGGGTGGATGATAAACAGGTCTCTATCATCGGACTGTTCTGAATGGGGAGCACCTCGTTCAAATAAGGTCTCGGGGTACAGGTAACATGCCCCAGTACCTGTTGATAGGGTAATGTGAAATAGAAAGTGGCTCCCTTGGTTTCGTTGTTGACAGCCCCGATGCTGCCCCCATGCATTTCAACCAGTTGTTTAGCATATGACAGTCCGATACCGGTTCCCTGAATGTTGTGCTTGCCCTGCTGAAATCTGGTAAAGAGGCTTTCAATATTTTCATCGCCCAGTCCTATGCCTTCGTCTTTGACTTCGATGCGCACCAGCTTATTGTCTTGCTCCAGCCGGGTGGTAACCATAACTTCCGAATTCGGATAACTGAATTTGTAAGCATTCATCAGCAGATTGCTGACAATGATTTCACACTGTGCGATATCGAAAGAGACGATCCGAATATTGGGATCGGGGCGGAAGACCAAACGGATGCCCCGTATCTCGAATTCATTGCCGAAATCGTCAATAATAGTCTGTATCCAGTCGTTGAAGAGGGTTGGAGTCAGTTGCATCGTGTTCTGTCCCACTTCCATTTTTCGCATGTTGAGTATCATGTTGATGATATTCTTCATCTGCCTCGCTTGCTTAAAAGTTCCCTGTAGCTTACCTCGTATTTCGTATGGTATCTGCTTGTTGTTCATTAACTGCTTCAGCGGAGTATAAAGTAGTGTCAACGGAGTACGCAATTCATGGTTGATATTGATCAATGCCTGTACTTTGTCTTTATAGATTTGTCTTTCTTTTTCTTTTAATTTTTGTTGCATACGCTCTTCACGGCGCCGGATAATGTAGATTGCCGCTACAAGCAGGATGCTAATATAGAGCGTGATAAATACGGGATGTTGCCACCAGGGTGGGAGTACCGTCAGATGCAGCAAATCGTAGGAGGGGCTCCACCGTCCGTCTATCTGTGTACATTGTACCTTGATCCGGTAGTCTCCCGGAGGCAGTGTCTGAATGACCAGATAGGGTCTCGAGGACTGAATAAAGTTACTGTTTAGCCCTTCTATGTGATAGCGGTAAATACGTTTGCGAAAGATGTCTCCTTCATCCAGTTTACTGCGTACGGTCAGAGAAGTGAAGTGTGGATTTATTTCCAGTTGTGGAACATTTCCACTGTGGTCAGGCATGATGTTTATTCCGTTCAGTTGTGTTTCCAGCAGACTGAGTTTCGGGATGTTCTGTTCATAATGCTGATTGAGTGACTTGTTTACGCGCACCAATCCTGAAGAGCCTCCCATGTAGATATTGTTGTCGCGAGTCACCAATACCGGTTTGGGCAGAAAATTATTTGGCGACACTCCGTCCGTCTCACTGAATATTACAAATCGTTTTTCTTTCGGAAAGTAAGCATACAGTGTCCCTGAAGTTCCTATCCACATAATTCCCGTATGATCCATTATTAGGGAGGTTACGATGTCATTGTCATCCGGAAGTTTGATTTCTGTTTTCTCGGATGTTTTCAGATCGAGTGTATTCAATCCGTTTCGGGTAGCCATCCATACTACTCCGGTGCTGTCGATATACGCCGATAATATATTCTGGTTCAGGTTTATCGAAGTCGGTTCATACCTGTTCGCTTCTTTGTTGTAGAGGAATATGTGGGTTTGAGTAAAAAAGTATGGTTTTGAGTCATATTCGCCGATGAAGATCCAGGCCCCCAAATAGCTCTTTCCGGGAGGTGTAATCGGGGTGAACTGTTTCTTTTCTCTGGAGTACCGATAGTAGTAGCCACCATGAAATTCGATCTCTCCTTCAGGGGTTGTATATAGGTTAACCGGTATTCCCAGATAGTTAATCCGGCTGTCTATTTGTTCGTTCAATATTGTAAAGTGCCGTTTCTTACCGTTTTTTTTATCGAATATATAAATTCCTTTGTTAAAGTTCGATGCCAGTAGCTCCGTATCGGAGAAGCGACAAATAGAAACAATTTTATCGCCGAAAGTGGACGGAAAATGGGTGAACTCTTCGGTGTTCGGATTGAAACAGTTGATACCTCCGCCGTCTGTTCCTATCCAGATGATACCTTTCTCATCTTCAAGCAGGCATAACGGACATTTCTCGGACATTCCGCTTGGATCATTTTTGGGTGCTTTCGTATAAGTCTTTATAAAGTTTTCTTTCATCCCCAATAGCCCTTCCCTCACCATGCCGATCCACATATTGTTTTTGCTGTTCTGCAGGCAGAGAACCGAATTGGCTGGAAAATTATGGCTTCTTTCACTTGACAGGATAGTGAGTTGCCTGCTTTCCGGCGTGATGATGTTAACTCCACCTCCATCGGTTGCCAGCCAAATCTGTCCGTTTCGTTCTTCGATATCTAATACGACGTTGCTACTGAGCCCTGGGTTTTGGGAGTTGAAGATGGCTGTCAGTTTACCTTCAGGTGTATAGCACGCTGCTCCCTTTCCATATTCCGTAATCCAGAAACGGTTCTGTGAGTCGATATAGAGGTCAGTGATTGTATTCAGACTGTCAAATGGTGAATTTTTGATCTCTCCGGTGAACTTGTTTATTAATATCAGACGTTGCTCCGTTGTGGAGAGGGCAATAAAAGTTTGCTCGTCGTATGTATACATTTTACTGATCAGCACGGGCTTGCCGTTCTTTTTTAGTGGCAGGCGTTCCAAAGGCCTGTTATCCGAATGATAGTACAGTAATGTATCCCTGATGGGAAATATAGTTTGATTTTTGTCCGTGAATGCGGTGTAGGCTTTTATCGGCCTGCCTTCGTTTAGCAACGGTTCGAAGAGGTCCTTTTTCTGATTGTAATGCATCGTTCCGTTTTGTGTAAAGATCCATACGTTTCCATGTCCGTTACCTGTTACTCCGTAGATTAATTGTGAATAGGTATGTGTAGAATGATGTTGAGGATACTTCTTCAGCTTTTCTCCATCGAAACGGTAAATTCCGTAGGGAGTGCCGATCCATACCAGACCGTTTTGGTCGTCATATATTGAGGTGACTGTCGAGGGGAGCCCCTCTTTTACAGATATTTGTTTAAAATAATAGTATCCGGAGTTATTTCCTTTTATTGTATGAATGTTGATTAATAGTAGGAGTGAAAATAAGGTTACTATCTGTTTTTTCATATATTAGCTTCGAAAATTTGACTAGGTCAGTTAAAATATGGAGGTATGCCGGGATGTACTTTCCCGTCTGGTCAACATTTTCGGTCCGCCTCCATTAATGTTTCTCTTCTTATTATTAGCAGTGTCCTACAATGCCAATTAAACAATCTATACGATGGACTTTAATACGGTGTTCTTTCTCCCAGGTAGTAGAACTTTCATTGCCATCAATGGTTTGTTTCATGTTTTTGAAGCCGTTTCCTATTAAATATGATGCTCCCACTCTGGTAGAGAATCTTTTTGTTATTTTATATTCAAACATTATATCAATATTTGCAGCAAAAGAATTTGTACTTGTTTTCCATTTAAGTAAATCAGCGTTGTTTTTGTAGTGCATATATCCTGCTCCTACAGTGTTAATCATATTAAAATTATTTGTTAGAGGAGTTATTAATTCAAATTGAGGTGCAATGTAGTGTAGGGATACATTGTCTTTATAATTTGTATATACATCTACAAGCTCATATTTTCCTGAAGTTCCCCAATAATTATACTTCGCTCCTAGGGCTATTCGCTTATTTAGAAGGTATAGTACTTTTAAATCAGTAGAGATTCCGTTCTTGTATTGACTTCTATAATTAGGATTTACAGGTGAGAGGTTGGAGTCTCCGACTAAAAAGCCAACTCCTGCGTCAGCGGAAATAAGTACTTTGTTCTGTAGTTTCTCTTGTGAAAAAAGAGATAAGCTACAAAATAAAAACAGCATTAATAGATTTTTTCTTTTCATATCATAGTATGTTTGATTAAAAATTAAAAAAATGCGAACTTTCTAATGAAGATTCTAGTGCATAGGATAACAAAAATAAGAATAAAATCGAATAATATTACTTCTTTGCAATATATATTTTAATTTATCAATCTTACTTTTGACATACTCCCATTGCTAAAGGAATGGGATTCGGTTGTCATCGGAAACCGCCTACATAGCAGGTCTTCTGTTCTCTCTTCCCAAAGTCGACTTAATATATTTTGAGCTGCATTGATGAGTTTTGAAAATCAAACGAACAGTTAAAGGACGAGTGAATAGAAGCGTAAAAACATATCGAATGGAAACAAGTTTATATCCAGGACAGTACAGCCTATGGAAAAAATATTCCCAGAGTAAACTCGCAGATTGCAGTTGAACTAGTGTATCAAAAATTGGAATGTGCAAAAGTCTATACAAGGCATATGGAAGATGCGATGGTACAGAAAGTTCAGGTAGTCCCGAAAATACCAAAAACAGCCTCCAGCATAAATCATGGAGGCTGTTTTTTATTATTTATTCAAGAAATAAAGTTACTTCATCTCCAAAAAACTGTTCTTTCTCATATGCCCCAATGATAGAATATGTAGCATCATCTATTCTATTCTTTTTTAAAGAACCGATAAAACTTAAAATATAACTGTCTGTTGTTTCGTCTGGTTCAAGTCTTTTTCCATAAGGACTTTTTATTATAATTCTACCATTATCTATTTCATATTTTGATTTTCCTTTCAAAATATATAAAGTGTTTTTTGTTTGGAAGGAAACGGAATCATTGTTTTCAAAGGTAAGAGAGAGGCTTTGATTACTAAAGGTCTTTCCAAGAATTATGGTTTCAATATCCGTCTGTTCTTTTTCGCATGAATACAAACAGAAACACAATAGAATTAAATAACTAATAATCTTCATAATCTTTAAAAACTTACAGAACGTGAAAATGCATCACTCATTGGACTTATTGTTATCGATACGGTTCCATTACTAACATTTTTAGGACGATATCCTTTTGAAGAGTTTTTCTCTACGATGATAGCATCATAAAAATTTAGAGTTAACGTCCCTAATTGATCACTTTCTTTCGTTGTTTCTATTGTAATAGTGGAACTAGTGGAAGTGGATTTAGTTGTGTCGTATCCTAATCCAATTTTAATACTTCCTCCTTTTGTACCTATTGGAATATCACCATCTGCACTAGACTTAAAATTTGCTGCAAAAGTAGTTGTTTTATTTTGACTATAAGTAATCTTTTCATCTGCATCTCTTTCAAAAATATTAATAAATCTCTCCAAAGACTGTGTGGAAATATCCCACTTAGGTAATCTTGTGTCATGCCCTTTTGTTCTAGGATAATACCATTTTCTTTCTAATTTATGAGGATCTATAGTGTAATAGAATTTAGAGTGTCTAAACATTGTTTTATGTCTATATGACTTTTCTATAGGAACGTTAAATAATTCTTGAGGTTTAACATTAAAAACATATTCGTGTGCTGTCAGTTCTTTGATATTTTTAACTCCTGTAAATACTTGTAAGATAATCTCGAAATTTCCATCAATCCAAAATCTACTTAGGGCTTCATCATCGGAAATTTCACCTTTTTTATTGCTAATAGTTCCTTTGTCTTTTCGAGTTGGATCTCCTTCCTGATCTGCCATTGTAAAGTAACTACTTGGACTTATTTGAATTCTATAAATATATTCATCTATATTCATGTTTAGACTTCCTTCCTGTTTATTATCTGTTAGCCCATAATATATATTATCGCGTTGTAGAGAAGGGTTTTCTTTCATTTTTTCATATGCATTTTTTACTATGGGGTCTACAATGTCTTCAGAAAGCCAATCTATATTATCAGGTTCTGACATACTACGTGTTGATGGAGTATTTTGTTTGCTATTTGTTCCATCAAAAGCCTTGTCTATGAATTGATAACTATTTGCAACACCACGAGTATTTATTGATACAGGGATAACTCTTTCATTGTTTTTCACAACGAGTAAATGAAAACCTGGAATGCCGTTTTGGGGGATTTCTCCGGATTTTTCTCCATTAAGATACAATAACATCTTAGAGGTTTGATTCTCTTTAAAAGTAACAGGAATCTGATTATCTGTTATATCCCAATTATAAGGGGTAATATTTGTAAATAGAGATAAATCCGGGACATAAATATTCAATAATGGTAACGTTCTCTCAATATTACTTAATTCTTCTTCTGTTGTATACTTCAAGAGTATATTTCTAAATGTTCCCCCTTTTCCTACTACTTCATTTTTTAAGATAGGATAGAAAACGTCAAAGTCATTGTCAAATTGTTGTATTGCTTTATCTTTTATAAAACTACGTAGTTCTATATTTTCGTATATAGCTTTAGATAAAATTTCGGAAAATTCTTGTTTGGCGTCATTTTCGGTCAACGAAATGCTGTCCAAAAGGGGAGTGGTCGAATCTTGTGCACTTTGATTTTCTGAGAAATCCTCTGCACAAGAAAAAGCAAATGTACATAGTGCAATAATGAATAAAGATTTTTTCATGATGTCTTGATTAAAAATAATGTTTATTTATTAATTTGTTATATGCAAATATAAAGAATATATCTTTATTAATTCTTCGATATCCTTGATTTTTTATTTAGAATTCCTCACTTAGTATTTTTAAGAGTATGTTTTTTGTGTGTACCTTGTTTGCCCCCACTCCATAGCTTATCGTCCATAAAATATGATATTATGAATTCAATTTTAATCGGCTATAACCTTAATAAGATTGGTCAAGATTATACCTCTTATTGAAAAATTCACTCATTGCCTACGTGATTTTAGAAACTATATTCACCCATATCAGCAGATGTGTATCGGATTTGAGCCAGACGAATACATGACAAAAATTTGTTTTCAAGTTTTGAAAGCAGCGTTGTGTTAAATTAAAAAAACAATAATAACTGATTATTTACAGGTGGATGGGAATTAATGTTTCCAAATATTAGTGTTAGAGATAATGTATCTATGTTTTTCTTATAATATTACTCTATTTTTGAAAAAAACAACAGATAAAAGCCACCTATTAAGAATTTGCTTTTCTAAGATAGGTGGCTTCGAACTTATGATCTTGATATTATAAGCTAGATTCAACATTCAACTCCTTTTTTTTAATGCGGATAATGTTAATTTCCATCCGTTTGGTGAAGCTGTACATTGAAATTTTCTCTCAACGGGTCCGGAAACGATTAAATTCTTTTTCTCTAGTAGCCCCTTAAGATCATTTGAAGATAGATTTTTGAATATATC
>OGNG01000174.1_pt1 | contig 45816 bp, 41 predicted proteins | sample 1573431 | NCBI WGS metagenome assembly OGNG01 (sample SAMEA2581927, study PRJEB24529) | metagenome | biome: Human gut stool | place: China | collected 2011
CACCCACACCGACTGCACCTGCGGCGATACCGCCCGTATAAGCATCTATAGCAACAGTGTTTTTGGCTGCCACAGCAATGGAGCCATTGGCCGCTGTCAAAGCTGCATTGGTAATATTGGTTTTGACCTTGCTGTTGATATTATTTACAGATACCGCCCCAGCTACGCCTGCTCCGGCTCCGGCCACACCTGTTGCCGCAATGGCAGGATTGGCAACTGTTTTATTGGTCGCCGTAATACTTTGCTGTTAACAGTACTGCCGCTGACCTCGGCTTCTGTGACCGAATCATCCTGCAGAACACCTACGGATAAGCCGATCCCGGCGCCTACACCTGCACCGCCGGTCGAAATATTGCCTGCATTAGTGCGTGCCAGATGGTTAGCCTCGACGTCGAGCGTCGTGACATCAGCTGTAGTACCCGTTAAAACGGCTTTAGTTGTGTTGTCCATTTTACTGACAGTCACAACACCGGCTACACCGGCACCCACGCCGGCTGCGCCCATGCCCACCGTAAACGACGATATGCCCTGCTTACCTTCTGCCGCCACCTTCAAAGCCTGCGCCTTGATATCACTGTCAGCAACCTGCGCTGTAACGTCGCGGCTCACCGTATTGGTATCCGATCCGGCTCCTATACCTGCGCCTTCGACACCGATGCCCAGGGAACCTACAAAGCCGGCACTGTTAGTGTAATCACCGGCACGAACACTGACATCTGCCCTGCTGCCGCTGCCGGCAATGCCGCCATTCAGTATGGCATTGCTGATTTTCGCATCAGTAGCGCCTTCAATAAGATTGACATTGACTGTGGCTGCCACACCGGCATACATGCCGCCAGAAGCGTTAACAAGGAAGGATTTAAGGTCGCGGGTCGAAGAAGCATCAACTACGATGCCCTTTTGTACAGCAGCAGTACGCTCAATCTGCGAGCCCATTGCAATAGTATCTTTGTCGATCAGCGTATCATGAATCTGATCGTCTTTCACTGTGCTGTCAGTTTTTATGCCGCTGCCATTGCCCTTGGCCGTAACACTGGTTTTAACAGTGCTTTCACCTTCGTCGCCAATAAAGGCCCCGGTAGTGCCCGAAATCTGGTTGACACTGGTAGATACACCCACAGCGGCAGTACCACCGCCGCTAAGCGTTCCCGCATAGTTGGAGATCTGTTCATCGCTTTGCGCAACTACCCCTACACTGCCGTTAGCTGCTATTACAGCACCCGAACCGATATGGGCCGTAACATCGTTTGCTATCATATTGACAGCGACCGAACCGCTGACGCCTACATTACCGCCAACTGCCCCGCCTACGCCTATCGTTTCGATCTTCGGAGCAGCTACAGCGCGTATATCCAGTTCCTGCAGATTCATTGTGCCGCCCTGCACCTCTGCGCCGGTCTGCTGCACGATCCTGTTTACGGCAACGCCTGCGCCTACTGCTGCTGTACCTGCACCGGCAGCCACAACAGCAGTATTGAATATCTTGCTGTCAGATTGAGTTTTTACAGTAACATCAGCCCTGGCTGCATTGTCATCGTCTTTATCGATGTCCGTCGCTTCAAGTACGGCCTGCGTCTGCTTGTTGACGAGTGCCGTCGAAGCAGCGCCCTGTACGGCGACCTTACCTGCGCCGCCTACGCCCACAGCCACGTTCAAAATTTTAGAAGAATCAACTGCGCTGACACTAACTGCCGCACCGGCAGCCGCAGACTCGATCTGCGTTCCCTTGATACCTGCATTGGTCACCTGACCGGCCTTAGCTGCATCGCCGCTGGAACCGCCAATATCAGTATAAGCAACACCTGCACCAACGCCTGCTTTCGCTCCGGCTGCTACATTGCCCATTACCGTATAAGTATAAGTAGTATCAGCAGCAGCTGCGCCCACTGCCTTAGCATTGGTTATTTCCGAATCACTGATCAGGGCATCTGTCTTGCCATCAGCACGTGTTAAAACCACAGTGCCGGTTATTGCCGCATTCTCTGTTGCCGCAGCGACGCTGGCTCCGATCGTATACATTTTATTACCGTTGGCAGCATTGGCATTTACTATTACACCATCAGTATCAATGATTCTTTTATCAATAAGATTGTCGTGCAAATAAGCACCTGTCACATTACTCAGGCCACTGTAGCCCAGCCCCGCGCCCAAAGCACTCTTGCCTCCGGCTATCTGCCCGGCTACATTTATCATCTTCGCTGTATTCACAGCCCTGCCGCTTACCGACTGCGCCTTGATCGTTGAGCCGCTGATCGTTGCCGCAGCTGTATTATCAATATCCTGCCAGGACGCGCTGCCTACGCCGCCAATCTTATTGCCTACACCTACACCGCCAGCTACGCCTACCAGTAAGGTATCCGAATTGGCCTGCGCCTCAACATCGGCAGCAGTGATCTCAGAATCAGTTATTTTAGCAGTGAACTTATTATCGATATCGCTGATAGCTACCGACGCTCCTACTGCCGCATCGCCGTTAGTAACGGCCACACCGGCCGCCGCAGTAACGATAGTACTGCCGTTTTTACCTATCGTATCAAGGTCAAGCGTACCATCGCCGCTGCCGTCATCAGTCATGGCCGTATCCAGCCCGTCATAATAGGAATTACCCTTTGTATCGATAATGGAGCTGGTTCTGGCAAGTTCTGCCGCTTTATCACTGGCCCCCCGTGTCAGCAGCTCCTGATAAACAGCCGCATCCTGTTTATTTGTATCCATCGCCCGCACTCGCACCGAGCCAGCAGCTGTTGTTGCGATATTGGCCCCATCAATATATGCATTAGCAGTATTATTGACGCTGTTATAAACAACGGCACCCTGAATATTAACGCTGGTACCGTCGCTTTTGCTGGTTTTGGTAGCACCGGCCGAAACAGCCGCTGTAACTGCTGTCAACGCACTTAAAGCATGCACTTCAACATTGCCCACATCAGTATAGGCCAGACCGTTTTTACCTGTTCCCTTGATCCCGGCATTGATAGTATTGTTTAAAGAAGCCACAGCAACGGAAGCACCCACGGCCGTACCCTGATTGCCCGCCGCCACTTGCAGCCCGCCTGTCACCTGCACATCACTTTGGTAGCCTGTCACATCAATTGACTGCGCCTTAGTAACAGTATTGTCCTCCATCAGGGCATTGACGGTATGGTCGATCAGATTGACAGAAACTGCCGCTCCGCCGGTACCGCTGCCGCCCTCATTTTTAGATATTTCCAGTCCCAAACCAGCCGCAATAGTAGTGCCGCCGCTCAAGCCTAAAACATCAAGATTGCCCGCGTCGTTAATCGTACTGTTGGCAACGATGGCGCTGATAGTATTGTCGATATCGTTAACAGCTGCCGCACCGGCCAGAGCCGCACTCTTTCCTTTGGCACCATTTTCGCCGCTGGACTTCCAAACCAGTGCCGCTGCACCGCTGTAGGCCCCAACAAAAGCATTATCCCGGGCAGTAACGCTCATATCACCATCATTCAGGCTGATAACGGCATTATCTACAACGGCCTTAGTCTCGTTGCTAAGGCTGTTTACTGACACGCTGCCAGAACCAGAAATGCTGAATTCCGGCATAAATCCCTGGCTGCCGCCCTGATTATCACGGTTGATATTCAGCTGGCCGCCGCCCTGCCCCGTACCATTTACATTAAAAGCATCGTCGACAGCCGAAGATGAGCTGCCATCGCCGTTCACCTTATCGGCAAATATCGAACCGGCCTTACCTACCAGGCCATTTTCACCCAGTACCTTATCAGTAAGGCTGTTCATTTTATTACCCAGCTTGTCAAAAAAACCTTCTTTGCCTGAGCTGTCGTTGCTGGAAACGCTGCCCGCCGCACTGACAGTATTGATTGTGCCGTCAGTAACAGCAGCTACGTCCAGACCATAAGCCTGCACCAAAGCCGCTTTTTTAACAGCACCGGTATCCGTATAAACAGTTGTATAACCTTCATCACCGCTCATTTCATCATTGTCAGCGCCAAAAACCTCATCGCTGAAGCCCTTGACATCGCCGATACCGGCAATATTATGTACCGCAAAATCATTCACGGCCACGCCAATACCAACAGCACCGTTGGAATGGGTCATCGAAAGGCCGCCTGCCACATTCACCAGACTTGTATCGTTCAAACCCTTAACTGTTACCTTACCACTGGTCTCAGCAGCACCGGAACCGTTTTTCTGTGCCGTCAGCGAAGCCTCATCGTCAACTATCGTCAGCACCTTGCTGTCGCCGCTTATCACCGACCCCATACCGTTCAAAGTAACGCCCGAAGCGCCTGCCTCACCAGAGGCTCCTTTACCTGCGCTTGCTGCTACGGCCACATGGTCGATAGTATTTGTGCCTGCGATATTGATCTCGCCGCCGGTGATATGCGAGCCTTCACCCACAGCCACCACCGTATTGGTATCAAAATCAGCTATATTAACCGTTGCACCTACTGAGCTGTTGCCGCCGGCGTTATTAAAAATGGCCGCAGTTACTCCTGCCAGGCTAACATCCTTCATCAGATTCTCAGCCCCAACATCAACTGTACCTTCAGAATTTATTTGTACATTATTACCCAGCAGCACCTTGCTGCCATGGTCCACATTGGTTATCATCACAGTACCGGCAATAGTTGCCGCAGTACCCGTGCCGCTGCCGCCGCCATCGTCGCCTTTAGCGTTAGATACAGCTGCAAAATTAGCATAGCTGTTAGGATCGGCAAAAGCTATGGAATTGACCACGATATCAGACAAGCCCGAAACTGCCTGTTTCAGCTTGGCTGCCGTCGTCTGCTGCGCCGGATCCTTCTCTGCCGCAGCGATCTGTTCATTCAATGTATCCAGCGCACTAAGCAGTTCCGTAGCTGCGCTGAAAGGATTGGTCGCCTTCAGTATCCCATCGTCGCTGGTAAGCAGCGTCTCATCAGCAGTAAAAGTTCCTAAAGCCGCTTCCAAAGCGTCGGCCTTATCTGTTACAGCCTTCAGCAAAGCTTCCCAGTCGCTGCTGATGCTGCCTCCCAGCCCGCTGAAACCAGCTTTGATATCAGCTGCCGCACGCTTGACATCATCAAGCATCTTCTGCACCCGGTTATAATCAACCAGCACGCGGCTATTGACAGCCACACCTTTTTTACCTGTAAGAGCCGCCGGCTGCGCATTGGTTTCGCTACGGTCAGCAACGGTCACAGTAGCCGTATCCTCAAGGTTAGTCACCATTACTGTCGCATTGCCTACAAGCCCGCCGCCATGCTCCTTAGTATAGGAATTGCTGGCGCCGCTGGCCACCATATGGATATCGTCCATCTGCATCCTGGCATCCAGGGTCAACTGGCCTTCCTGAGCCGTCAAGCCGGCTTCAGAACCGATATTGACCGCAGCAGTATTATTTTCGTTGACCACGGCCACCGTCGCGCCTGCCTTCAAAAAATCGGCCAGCTTGATGCCTTCATAGGTCATACCGTCTGCGCCGCCCTCGCCATCGCTCTTAAAAAGGGCATCCTTCACCTTACCGCCCACAGCTTTCAGGGCATCGGTAGCACCCACCTTGTTCAAGGTCTCCATGGCCTTCGCCATGTATTTGCCCGAGCCTATCTTATTGCTGCTGATGACAGTATTTTTGGTAAAGGTGTTATCCGCGCTGACGCTAAGGTCATTACCCGCCTCCAGTGAACGGTCTACATTGACCCCGGCCCTGCTGTTATAGGTGGTCACATTTACGGCTGTTACCAATGCCGAAGCATCTGCACCAGCAACATTCAATTCAGAATTAAGGTCATTTACAGCTTCGGCCCCAATCACGATATCACCGCCAGCCGTCAGAGCCTTTTCGTAGCCGGCTGTCTGATTTTTATTGATATTTACCTGCGCCGTGTTATCACCGTTAGTGACCAAAACTCCGACAACGATCTGGTTGGCATTTTCGCCCTTCACCGCCAGATTATCTGTCGCATCTATTTTCAGGTCAGCCTTAGCCTTAACTTCCACATCACCCTGTGCATTTACCTTGCCATCCACATTAACTACGGCCTTATTGGACGCTTCGGTATATGTAACTGCCCCGGCCGGCACATAGGTGCCTTTTTGCCCGCCCTTGCTGGCAAACTTATAACCGGTAGCCGATGCCTGCGTCGCCGCTAAAGTAGTGCTTTCCGCAGTAATGGCCACATCACCGCCACTGCTGCTTACAGCCGCTTCCTGCCCGATATTGACAGCAGCCTCTGTTTCCAGCACCGCAAAAGCAACGTCACCTGTAATGGGTGTCGCTGCGCCAAGCCCCAGTACTGCTGCTTTATGCACCAGCCCGTCTTCGTCCACATATTCATTTTTAGCTACCGCCTGCACCGTAACGTCTTTAACGCCGCTCACGCTGCCTGCCGCCAAATCAACTGTTGCCGTTACCTGCGCCAGGCTGCCTGCTTCTTCTGCACCAGTCTCGGTACGTTTAACATTCTGCGCCGTAGCCGAAATATCCACGCCTCCGGCTTGATAAAGCCGGGGGCACCGTCGGCAATGCTTTTAGTACCGGCATCGGCAGACGCTTTCAAAATAATATCGCCGCTGCCGGTGTCCATAGTCGCCGTCAAAGCGCCCGTCAGACCCGATTGCACAGCGCCGCTGCTGCCCTGTATATTTACCAGATCAGTAAAATCTACCACGCCTGTATTCAGGGCTGCCGCCTTATTGATATTCTTATTGCCATCAATGCCTACCAGGATATTCGCCGCCCGCAGGTCGATCTTATTCGTAGCATTGATCTTACCCAAAACAGTTATCGTGCCGCTGGGGTTCAGCGGTATCTGTGCCGGCGAATTGCGCAGCAGCTCCAGCTGCGCTTTCTGCGCATCGTTGCTGCCTGCCGACAACACGTTCTGCATAGCCGTCATCTGCGCCGCCGTCGGCGTCATCACATGCAGCGCGCCAGTATTGATAACGCCGCTGCTGCCTACAGCCATGCCGTCCTTACTCAAAAAGTACAAATTGCCGCCGATCTTATTGTTTTTGACAGCGTTCACCGTACCGTTGATGTCGATGTGGCTGTTAACAAAATTGACCAGATTATCGGCCTGGTTATTGCTGTCTTTACTACCAAAATACATGTTGGCGATCTGATTGGCATTCAAGCCAAATTGCTGAAAAACATTGACACCGGTTCTGTCGATGATTTTTTTTGTCTCTATGTCGATAACACTGCCATTAGTCGTAACATTTGTAAACTCAGCACCGGAAATTATCTGTGCCGATGCCACAAGAGGATTAGCAAAAATACCCATGGCAGTAACGGCAGAAATGATCCGCTGCGCCAGCTTAGGGCGCTTTTCAACTGCGGTCTCTACCTGTTTTGTTTTCAATTTCTCATTGCTGCGCCTGATCCTTCTTTGTGTGCTCATGGTCTTGCCCCCTTCTAAAACTGCCCGTTAAACATAAAATGCAGACGTGTTTTACCAGCCTCGCTGCCGTTCAGCTCCCGGCGTAATGGTACGCCCAACGTCAAACTGCTGTAAAAATTCTGTGCCAGCGTCGCCTTAACGCCAATACCCGTACTCATCAGTATATGATCTTCAAAAGCACTGTCACCATAAACGCTGCCGTAATCAATAAAGGTAAAGGCCGATACCGCTTTAGCTATCGGCACCGAATATTCCAGGCTCACCGCCACACCGTGGTCACCGCCCAACAAACTTTCCTTATAGCCGCGTACACTGTAGGCTCCTCCGATATAAAACTGCTCGGCAGACGGCAGATAACTGGTACTGCTCCACTGTCCGTCCAGCCGTCCCGTCAGCATCTGCCCACCGCTGTAAACCTTTTGGTACAGTCCATTGAACTGGTATTTGCCAAAATCCTTGTTCTGCCCGTCGATGTTTTCCCAATCACCTATCCTATAACCATGTTTTTGAAAAATCACCGAGCTTTTACCGTAATTCATCATACTAAACGATGCGGTATAGCCGCTTATGGTATCATCAACCCAATGGATACCTAAAAAATCCGTTTTCGAGCTTTGACGACTGTATTCCAGTGCCACATCGCTTTTTAAATGCTCTGTTACTATCAGTGGCTGCGTCAGCGACACGCCGTACGAATTAGAATTGCCGCGTACGTTCATCGGCTCCAGGTCACCGTCGATAATATGCACACTGTTGGCACTGTACTGTACCCCTAATTTGGTCCCGCTGCGCCCTACCGGAGTATTATAGGCAAAGCTGCCCGATTTTGTGCCCTCCGAAAAGATCCCGCTCACCATCAGCGTATCCCTGTTACCTGTCAGGCTTTTATTAGTATAAAACATCCCTGCACGCCACAAACCGCTGCTGTCACTGCCGGCATTATCTGTATAAACTGTAAAATTGTGTTGCCTGGGCTCATAGGCAGTTATAACATAATCAGTAGTACCAGCTTCCTCTCCTGCCTGCATAAAAATGCGCAGCTGCACATCGTTGGTGCTGTTAAAGCGCAGCAGGTCTTTGTTAAGCTCGTGTACATTGTCTATCCTGTCTTTGTGCAAATGCAGCCGGTTTTGAATATACCTGCTGTTAGTAGATTTATTGCCATCCATGATCAGCTGGCCGGTACGCCCCTCTACCAGATTGATGTGGACGATCCCTTCTTTGATCGTCTGCGGCGGTAAAACTGCTCTGCATGTCAGGTAGCCCTTATCCTCGTATAACTTGTTTAATTCACTAACCAGCGTATTCAGCTTTTGCAGTGAAACCTCGTGTCCCACATATTTGTCTGTCACTGACGCTATTTCAGCCTGACTCAGCACCTGTGAATCGTCAATAACTACCTTTTGCAGAAGGAACAGCACGCTTCCGCTTGCTTCACCCTGCTCACTGCCTTTTTCTGCCTCAACCTCGCTCTGCTGTTTGTTGCGTTCTTCCTGTATTCTTCTGGCGATCTGTTCTCTTTCAATATACTCTCTGGTGCGGTTCAGCTGCACGCCAGCATCATTATAGCCGCTGGGCGGTCTGCTGGGCGGATTTGCTTCCGCAGTAACCGACACGCCTGCCAAACTTACTAAAACCAGTATTTTTACTGCCTGCGATAAATATTTCCCGTTCATGATCACCGCTCCCCATTTAATTTTACTAAGTTTATAACCCCACCAAACAGTTTATTTCTTGCTTATCATTATAATAAAAATATTTTTCTTTTTTGTAAATATTTTGTTTACATATGGATTTGCAAATTAGCACTTGTGTTCTGCATATTGTAAATGATATTATTTCTATATGAAGTTTAGTGTTTTATTTATCTGTTATAATATAACCTTCAGTAGAAAGGATATGTTGCCATCATGCTCAAAACTCTTGTTTTTTGCAATCAAAAAAATAAAGCATTATTTCATGGTTTATTGGCTTACAGCAGACTTTTTGACATCGAATCTGTTTTTATCGAAAGCTGCAATGAAGCCCGGCAACAGCTTCAGTTTCTCCAGCCTGCAGCGCTGATAGTAGAAGTAACCACTTCTGACGCAACAGAAATAAGGCAATTTGAGCCTTTAAGCAAAGCCGTGCCGCTTTTTGCCGTCTCGGCCATGACTTGCGAAACTGTTGCCGTTGCTGCCTATCAAAATGGTGCCGTCACCTTTATCAGACTGCCCTGTGGCAGTAAAGAATTTTATTACAGACTTCTTTCTGTGCTCAAAAACTGCTACCGTCCGCCTTTAAACGAGCTGCACAACACCATCGACGTAGGCAACATCAAAATCTACACTAAAAGTAACCGTGTCATGCTCAATAACGAGATCGTACACCTTACTCCCAGCGAATATAACCTCCTCCTGCTGCTGGCCCAAAACGTCAACCAAACAGTCAGCACTGAAGAAATGTACAACAAGCTATGGAGCACCAGTGAACTGCGTCACACCAGCCGCGGCCTGCAAATGCATCTAAGCAAGCTGCGTCGTAAGCTGAACCTTAAACAGGACCAGCAGGTGCGCATCATCACCATCCACGGCAAAGGCTATTGCCTGCAAGCAGATAACTACAACTCTTAACAATTTTTCTATCCTTCTGCTTTTAATTTATTCTTTTTACCATCATAGCACATGTCCCCCCTAATCAAGTTTTGTGTTTTCAGATCGTACAAAGCTCTTTATGCAAAAAAAAGCTGAACCGTTTTTCAACGAGTTCAGCTTTAAACCAATGCTGCCTTGATCAACGCCAAGTTGATTTACTGCAAGACAGCCAAACCAAAATTTTTATTTACAGGAGGATTTGTAGGTTTACTCAAATTTATCAGCCTTCCGGAACGGTAACTGCCTCTTCCGGAGGCTTTTTTTGTTTTGCCAGTGACAGTGTAACTACGCCCGTCATAATCAGAGCACAGGCAACGATCTTGATCGTAGTCACTGTTTCTCCCAAAAGCAGTACGCCGCAGATAATGCTGGTAATAGGCTCGAAGGTAGTCAAAATAGCGGCAGTAGAAGCACCGACATGCTTGATGCCTATCTGCAGCAGCGAGAGGGCTACCACCGTACACAGCAATGCAAACACAGTGGAAATAAACCAGGCCTGCGGCGTCAGAGTCGTCAAAGTCAATTCACCTGTTCCTATGCCAAAGATCCCCATAGCGATCGAAGACATCAGTGCTACATAAAAAGAAATTTTAAAAACAGGCTGATTTTTCAAACCGCTTTTATCCATATAAATGATATAAAAAGCATACGTAACGCCGGAAGCGACCGCTAAAAACAGCCCCAGAAAAGTCCCGCCGCTGAAACCAGCGCTCATATCCACACCCAGAAAAAAGCAGGCAATCCCGGCAGTAGCGATCAGCAGAGCAATAAATTTCTGCAGTCCCAGCCGTTCTTTATAAAAAAGTACGCAGCCGATAGTCACAAAAACAGGATAAATAAAGTGGATCGTTGTTGCTACGCCTACGTCGATCAATGAAAAGGCAATAAACAACATCAGCGTAGTCACAGCATTACCGATACCGCCTAAAATAGTCAGGCTCCACAATTCTTTGGCGCTGACCTGTAAAGATATGCCCTGATACCAAAGAATCGCCAAAAGCACCGGTAAGCTCAAAAAATTACGCAAAAAGGTCAGGGTCACCGGATTGCTGCCAGCCTCGCCATAGGTCATCGGCCCTAGAGTAAAGGCAAACCCGAAGGTAACAGCCGACAGCATTGTCAGTAAAATACCCCTGGTACTTGTATTAGCCATGATAATTCTCCTTTATGGAAGACAAAGCGGCAAATCCGCCGCTTTGTCTAAACCGGAATTAAAATTCTTTATCGCAGATTTTGACCAATTCATCTAAAACACTGTCAATGATCAGCTGTCCGCGGGCAGCTGAAGAAGAACGCGCCGGAGCAAGTACGCCGGTAGGCGGAACCGCATCTTTAGGCACAGGATAGATATGATACGGACAGGGAGTCGCTCCCTGGGTATCTACCATTCTTTCTTCATGCACCAATTCAGGGGCGAAAGCCATCATCAGAGAGGTTTCCGTAACAGCTGCGTGCTCAAAAGCCCAGCCCGGGAACGGTACTTCGTCAAACACTTTATCGATGATCTCTGCCGGCATCGGATCCCACCAGTTAGCAATCAAAATCTTGGCCTGTTCGCCATATTTTTGAGCTATCAAGTCGACTGCTTCGCAGACAAAAGCTTCATTTTCAAAGTGACAGCTAAGCACCATGATTTTTTTCACGCCGTCTTTAATAAGCTCTTCCAGAACATCATAGGTCAAACGGACAAGAGTATCACCGTTCAAATCAACAGTTCCCGGGAACAGGGGGCCGCCGCCGGAAAGAGGTTTAGATTTATAACCATAGTTGATTGCCGGCGCTACCATACCGCCAACACGCTGCGCCAGTCTTTCGGCAAAGCCGTTAGCCAGAACCGTATCTACACACAGCGGCAGATGGGGGCCATGCTGTTCGCAGGCGCCGATAGGCAGAATAGTGATCGCTCCTTCGTCGATTTTCGCTTTAAATTCCATCCAGGTCATTTCGTTCATTCTGATCATGATTCATCGCTCCTTTAATATCCATATTTTAATGTTCCATATTTTAATGTCGTTTACCTGCATTTTTCCTTGTTGCTTTGTTCTTTTAAGAAAGAAAGTTGTGAGGACCTGCGGCAGTGCCGCATTTAATTAGGAACTTACTTGACTAAGAGTTTTCGTCCTGTCCCCGGGCCGTTTATTTTTGTGCAGCAGCTAGCTTTACTGTGCTTTCAGTATACCCCCGCTTCAGCCTTGTACACAACGTACAAAAAGGCCAAAAACATTCCAGCCTGCAAGTGCATTTTTTGCACAAGTCAGTACTGCTCTTTTTGTATCATTCATACAGTGCTTTTTATATTTCGACTTGCTATACTGATTGCGACAAGAGTTTTCGTTACGAAGCTCCTCCGCCACAACATTAAGTTTGTAAAGGAGACTTTATAATGAAAAGCATATTATTCACCAACGCCAAATTAAAAGGCCAGAACGGCCTGCAGGACATTTATATAACTGATGGTAAATTTAAAGAGATAGGCCCCGGCCTTGCCGCAAAAGTAACAGCTGAGAAGGTCGTAGATCTTGAAGGCAAACTCGCCGTACCGCCTTATGTCGATCCCCACATTCATCTTGATTACGTTTTCACTGCACTTAATCCGGCGGCAGCCAACAAAACCGGTTCTTTATTTGAAGGCATCCAGCGCTGGTCTGAAACTAAAGGCAGGCTGACCAAAGAAGAAATCAAAGAACGCGCCCGTCAGGCCATGAAACAGGAGATCCTTACCGGCGTGCAATATATCCGCACCCATGTCGACGTGACTGATCCCAAGCTTACAGCCCTGCAGGCCATGCTGGAGCTGCGCGAAGAAGTCAAAGATACCTGCACCCTGCAGATCATCGCCTTCCCGCAGGAAGGGATGTATGCTTATCAGGGCGGTGATAAATTAGTTGAAGAAGCTCTCACTATGGGCGCTGACCTGGTCGGGGCCATCCCCCATTTTGAATATACACGTGAAGACGGCGTTAAAAGCGTCCAGAAAGCTTTCGAACTGGCAGTAAAATACGACAAAATGGTCGATATCCACTGCGATGAAACTGACGACGACCAGTCCCGCTTTATCGAAGTCCTGGCCGCCGAAGCACTCCGCAGCGGCATCGCCGAAAAAGCCACTGCCAGCCATACCTGTGCCATGCATTCTTACAACAATGCCTATACTTATAAGCTGTTCAAATTACTGGGGCTTTCCAAAGTCAATTTTATTTCCTGCCCTACCGAAAACATCCATCTGCAGGGACGTTTTGACAACTACCCCAAACGCCGCGGCCTGACGCGTGTCAAGGAATTGAACGAAGCCGGCATCAACGTCTGCTTTGCCCAGGATTCCATGAGCGATCCCTGGTATCCTGTCGGCAACGGTAATCTGATGAATATTCTTGACGCCGGTATACACATCGCGCAAATGATGAGTATCGAAGAAATCAGCAACTCCCTCGACCTGATTACAGTCAACGGCGCCCGCACCCTGAATATTCTCGATCAATACGGTATCGAAGCCGGCAAACCGGCCAACTTTATCGTTCTCAATGCCAAAGGCGAATTTGAAGCAGTCTGCAATCGCGTTTCCGTTGCCTGTTCCGTCCGCGACGGCGAATTTCTTTTTGAACGTGCCCCCGAAGTTATTACTACAACCAACGGGCTCTTAAAATAATATTCCCGGCCCCTTAACAAATAACAAAAAGCACTGCCGTTATTAAATACGTCAGTGCTTTTTTATCTGCAGAACGAAACCTGAAAACCAGCATTTTCTGTAATATTTTTCGCAAAAATTTTACTGGTTTCAACAGCTCACGCAGCAGGATTTTTGATCCGTTTGTAGAAGTAAGTATATACAAAAAGAAAACAAGATGTCATCTGAAAATCATCTAAATTTTAACCTGACTTTTGCGGAGTGTTACCACTACCGCCTGTAACATTTCCGATCTGATCTATAGGCGCGGAAGTTTTAAGGAGGGATTTACCATGATGAAAAAGATTCTTGTACCGTTCGATGGTTCCGAAACTGCGCTGCGTGCACTGGAGTTTGCAGCCGGCATCGGCAAACCGTTTGGCAGCGAAATTATGGTAGTCAATGTTATTGTACCTTACGACTACACTAAAGTTCCGCCAAGAAAACCTAAAAATGCTATTGAAGAAGCTGAAATGGCAGCCAAAGAACCGGATCCGACTCCGCTTGATATCGCTAAAGGTATTTTGGATAAGCTGGGCTGCACTACCGCATCCTATCGTCTGATCGTTGATATCGACCCGGCTGAGAGGATTTTGGAATATGCCAAAACTGCCGAAGCTGATATGATCGTGCTCGGCAACAGAGGTATGGGCATGCTGGCCGAACTGCTGATGGGCAGCGTGAGCATGAAGATTTCGCAATATGCAGAATGCCCCGTAGTGATCGTAAAATGATCAGTTAATATACATATTCCCGTCTTGTGAAGGCGGTAATCCCTTGGAAACGGCCCCTTACCCGCTGGAGGTAAGGGGCCGAAGTGTTTTTCAGAATCACTTATCTGTCAATGTATCATTCATACTGCCGCTGCGAAACCCTTCCAGATCTAAACTTACATACAGGAACCCCGCCTTCCTGAAAGCTTCCACGATCTTCCGGCGCAGCTGCGGCTGCGCAATTTTTTCAATAACGGACTCAGCAACTTCAATGCGCGCCAATTTGCCGTGACAGCGTACACGCATTTCGGCAAAACCAAGATCCAGCAAAATCTGCTCTGCTGCTTCTATCATCTGCAGTTTTTCTGCAGTAATAACTTCACCATAAGGTATACGTGAGGCCAGGCAGGCATAGGAAGGCTTATTCCAGGTAAAAAGCTCAAACTCCCTTGACAGCAGCCGTACTTCTTCTTTAGTAAGTCCCACTTCCCGAAAAGGACTTTTGATCCCCAGCTCTGCTATCGCTTTCATCCCGGGGCGGTAATCACCTTCGTCATCTATATTGGAACCATCTGCGACGCAGCTGCAATGATACATCCCAGCCATCTCCACAACGGTTTCAAATAAGGCACGTTTACAATAATAACAACGTTCCGGACCATTCTCTGCAAATCCCGGAACAGCAAGCTGATCGACACCGATTTCAAAATGCGGTATTTTCAGTTCGCGCAGCAGCTGTGCCGCGTCCCTCGCTTCGTGTCCCGGATAACTTGGCGTCCTTACCGTCACCGCCAGTACGTTATCACCCAAAGCCTCGCGTGCGGCATACAATAACAGCGAAGAGTCGACGCCTCCTGAAAAAGCCACGGCAACGCTGCCGTAACTGCGCAGCGTATCCAGTAAATCTAAATATTTCTTTCGCAATTCTACTTGCATTTTACACCGCCTGTCTTAATTCTGACGATTAACTAAATCTTCAATAGCATTTTCACGCAAAGCTGTCTTCATAACCTTACCTGTACCATTTTTAGGCAGCTGCTCGCAGAAGAAAAAATATTTTGGTACCTTGTAACTGGCAAGACGCTCCATTAAAAAGCGCCGCAGCTGCGGTTTTGTCGCCGCCGCGCCCTCCTTCAACACCAGATAAGCACAGACCGCCTGACCGCGCAGCTTATCCGGCACACCTACTACAGCGTTTTCCTGCACTGCCGGATGATGATACAACGCTTCCTCGACCTCACGCGGATAAACATTTTCCCCGCCTGTAATAATCATATCCTTGAGCCTGTCAACGATAAAAATATAACCTTCTTCATCCTGATATGCCAAATCACCTGTATGCAGCCAGCCGCCGCGTAAAGCTGCAGCCGTTTCTTCCGGGCGATTCAGATATCCCAACATCACATTGTCCCCCCGGACGCACAGCTCGCCTACCGTGCCGCTGGCAACCCGTCTGTCATCCTCATCACGGATCTCAACTCTTACATTCGGCAGCTGCGGTCCAATTGATCCGACCTTGATTTTTTCAGCCGGATTAACAGTACAGACCGGCGAAGCCTCTGACAGGCCATAGCCCTCCTGTACGGGCTTTCCAAATTTTTTCTTAAAATCTTTTGCCAGCTTTTGCGGTAAGGAAGCACCACCACTGATAAAAAAGCGTACTGATGCCAGCTGCCCGCTGTCGGCACCCTTTTCAAACATCTGGATCATCGTCGGTACGCCGGCAAACTGTGTTATTTCATACCTTTGGATCAACCGCAGTGCTTCAGCTAAAGTATAATTTTCCTGTACAACTATGCAGCAGCCATGCAATAAAGGACATGCTACGGAAACAGTCCAGGCAAAACAATGATACATCGGCAGCACACACAAGGTCTTATCAGAAGAATACATCAAAACCCTCTGCGTAAAATCTTTCGCGTTGGCAACCAAATTACGATGTGACAGCATTGCTCCTTTAGGATGCCCTGTCGTACCGCTGGTATAAATGATCGTACAATTATCATTATCGTCCATAGCTATATCTTCATAACCCCTGTCAACAGGCTGACGCAGATCCTCGAAATCCAGCTGCTTGAGCGGGCCACAGCCACATTCCTGCAATGCGGCATCTAATTCCAGCTTTTGCCGCGTCACCATTACGCGCATACCTGCATCCTGAACGATATAGGCCACCTCCGGCGCCGCCAGTTGAAAATTAAATGGAACAACAACGCCGCCGGCTTTAATGATCGCCAAATAAGCGATCACAAATTCATTGCAGTTTTTGCTGAACAGACCGACTTTATCGCCTTTACATACGCCGCTGCTCTGCAGATGCGCAGCCCATAAAGTAACTTCCTCACGCACTTCACCATAAGTCAGCATTTTATCTTGACAGATCAGAGCCGGGTCTTCTGCCGGATGATCGTTGATTATTTCATAAAAAAGCATAGCTTTCGCTCCCCGCCGCGGCTTCAAGCCGCTAAAATTACCGTTGCCTGATCCGATCCACTTTTCCAGCAGCAGTATATTCTTTATTATACTAAATAAAAACCCACTTGCACAATGCTAAAAATCAGGTTAATATGTAAGCAGTATATAAAATATTAATTCCCAGAAAGGCAGGTTTAATAAATGAAAGTTGAACTACGACCCGGTCTTCAAGGACGAGCCGAAGCAATCGTTGACACCACCAATGTTGCAGCAGTTATGGGCAGCGGCGATCTTGATGTTTTTGCTACTCCGGCCATGATAGCCCTGATGGAGCAGGCCGCCTGCAACGCGATCCTTCCATGCCTTGACTCCTCTACCAGCAGCGTCGGCATCAAAATGGATACCACTCATGAAGCCGCCACGCTGCTTGGAAAAAAAATTATTGCTACAGCCAAACTGATAGCCGTTGAAGGACGCAAGCTTACCTTTAAGGTAGGCGCCTGCGATGATCATGGACCGATCGGCAACGGTACCCACGAGCGCTTCATTATTGACAAAGCTAAATTTATTGCTAAATTACAGTCTAAGCGCTGAATTATTTTTTAACAAAAAACTCCCGCATTGCGGGAGTTTTTTGTTTACCTGCAGCTAAAGCTTTAAACAAACGCTTCAGCTGCGAATAAAATTAGTAAAAACTGGCGTTTCCTGCTGTGGTAATGCTACACCAGCCTGCAAACCGGCTTCTTTGCACCGCAGTAAAAAAGCCATATTTCTGCCCAGCGTACGCATCGTCTGTAAGCCTTCCAAATCCTGTCTTACTTCTTCAGCATTGACGCCATGTACCATATTCCAATATTGCGAAGCTACGACAGGCATCTGCATCAGCATAAAATATTTATTCAGCTGTTCAAAGGCTGCCGTCGTTCCCGCCCGGCGGGCAGATCCCACCGCAGCCGCCGGCTTCAGATAAAAAGTTTTCTGACCTGAACAAACGGCAGTATAAAAAACTCTGTCCATAAAAGAAGTTATCGCTCCTCCGGCTGCAGCCCAATGTACAGGCGAACCAAAAATATAGCCGTCATAAGCAGATGCCAGCTCCAAAAATTCATTGACCTTGTCATGAAAAACGCAGCGGCCAGTTTTGGCACAGCCGTGACAGGCAATACAGCCCGCAATAGCTTTAGTACCGATCCAGAAAATATCTGTTTCGATGCCCTCCTGTTCCAATGCAGACGCAACTTCTTTCAGCGCCGTATATGTGCAGCCTTTTTCATGGGGGCTGCCGTTAACCAATATTACTTTCATCTTTACTCCGCTCCTTTACTTTGTTGTCTTTCCACTGCTCCTGACATAACTATACAACCTTGAGCGCACTCCAGGTCAAGTGAATTATTTTCAAATTTTACTGCTTTTCTGTCTGTACATAAAAAAACAACAGGCGGCAAACCTTTACCACCTGCTGTTTTTGACTTTCTCTATTTTATTAGTGATGCCACAATAAATGCTGGCTTACCGACAGTTCCAGCCTGACTACTACAAGGAGGCAAATAATAACCGCAGCAGCAACCATGCCGATAACACCGCTCCAGCCATAGCTTTCCAAAAATACGCCGCCTAAAGTCCCCAGTGAGCTTGCACCGGCATAATAGAAAAACATATACATCGAAGATGACTGCGCTTTATCGCCATGATTAAGTTTTCCTACCCAGCCGCAGGCTACAGAATGTGAACCCAGCATCCCAAAAGTAAATATAGCCAGACCTATAAATTTAAATACAAGCGGCTGCAGTAAAGTCAGCAGCCCGCCGGTCAGCATTATCAAAAGGCCCAGAATAAGTACGCGCCCGTTACCATGCTGATCTGATAATCTGCCCATATAGGTAGAGCTGAAGGTTCCAAACAAATAGACTACAAACAGCAGCCCTACTACAGTCTGGCTTAATGAATAAGGCGGTGCCAGTAAGACATAGGAAATAAAGTTAAAAACAGCAACAAAAGAACCCATAATCAAAAATGCAACCAGGTAAATCCATAATAATTTCTTATTTGCCAGAGCGGTATGAAAGGTTTTTATCAGCTGCAGTCCGCCTGACTGGCGCTGCCGCTGATATTTCGGTTTAGGCAGCAGCATAAAAAAAGCAATACCGACAGCAAGATATAAAATGCCGATCACAATCAGCCCCATGCGCCAGGAAACAAAATCAGTAATCGCGCTGACCACAAGCCGTCCAAACAGGCCTCCCACTGTTGTTCCGCTGATATAGATCCCTATTACAGTACCGACGTTAAACGGCTCAAATTCCTCATTGATGTAAGCAATTATCAACGAAGGAAATGCAGCTAAAAGCAATCCCTGTATCAGACGCATCCCAAGAATAGCTTCAAAACTGCCGCTGAAGCCTATCATAATAGTCAGTATTGCAGCGCCTATCAAGCCTACAGCAGTTGCCAGTTTACGGTCAAAACGCGGTGCCAAACCGGCAATCAGCAGCATTGCTGCTGACATCCCCACCAATCCTAAAGATACTGCCAGACTCCCCTGTACTGCATTGAGCCCAAAGCTGGAAGCAATAACCGGTATAATCGGCTGCACACAGTACTCGGCACCAAAAGCCGCCATACTTCCTAAAAAAATAATAAACAGCGTTCGCCAGTAAACCTGCGAACCTGTTTTTATATACTCGCGATTTTCCACTTAAAAGCCCCTTTTCTCTATAACCTGCTTTTAATTGTATACCTTCTGCCGTATTAGTCAATTCCTAAAATAAATAAAAGCACCGATGGCGGCCGGTGCTTTTATTTATTTTTTCATCTCATTCACCTTTACTGCCGTTATTCACGCAGCTCGGCCAGCGAAGGCAATGCAGCACGTACAGGCTTCCACAGCATGATCGAAACAGTATAATCGATCAGCGAATGTAAAAATGTACCAACCCCTACCAGAACAAGTACGCTCATAACATAACCGTCGGCAAGCTGTTCCGGTTTGAAAATGCTGCCGGCCAGAAAGAAAGGTGAAACGACGGCAACCTCAGCCAGAGCATGTACAAAGGCCAGCCCACCATTAAACACAGTGCTTGGCAATGGCTTTTCAATGATTTCCGGTATTTTTCTGATCAGCACAGCCCCAAGCAGGGCAAAACAGATATGGCTGGCAGCCCTCAGAGCAATAATTACAGGCGTCGTCATAAAAAAGCCCAGCGTCGTTCCCAAGCAAACTACTGCGGCCAGCTTCGGCGATATGAACATCGCAATAAAAATAGCCACATGGCTGGCCAGCGTAAACGACATCGGCCCGATCACTATTTTAGGCATCAGCATCGGCACAACGATACCGATACCACACAGTACCCCGGCCAATACAAGCTGATTGATATTCTTGCTTTTCATTTCGCAGCTCTCCCCTCATCATTCATCCTTCTGCCTCATTGATAACGAAAACAGCGCCTCAGGGCGCTGTTTTTATTTTAACACAGTTTGCAAAAAAGCCTGCAGACGTTCATTTTTCGGATTAGTAAAAATATCCTCAGGCCTGCCCTGTTCCTGTACTCTGCCATCAGCCATAAAAATAACTTTGGTCGCTACTTCGCGGGCAAAACCCATTTCATGAGTCACTACCACCATCGTCATTTTTTCTTCAGCCAGTTCACGCATGGTACGCAGAACCTCCCCTGTCAATTCAGGGTCCAGCGAAGATGTCGGCTCATCGAAAAGCATGATCGACGGCTTCATCGCTAAAGCGCGGGCGATAGCTACACGCTGCTGCTGACCGCCGGAGAGCTTCCGCGGATAAACATCCGCTTTTTCGGACAAGCCAACCTTGCCTAAAAGTATTTTTGCTTCTTCGATTACTTGGGCACGGTCGCGCTTCTGCACCTGCACCGGTGCTTCAATCAAATTCTGCAGCACTGTCATATGCGGAAACAAGTTAAACTGCTGAAACACCATTCCCATTTTACAGGCAATTCGGCGACTTTCGTCACCGGGTGCATATACCACCTCACCTGTGCTGCTGGTATCAGCAAGCAGCTCACCGTCAATAATGATCGTGCCCCTGTTGATAGTTTCCAGCTTGTTCAAACAGCGCAGCAAAGTACTTTTACCGCTGCCGCTGGGACCGATGACGGCAATGACTTCGCCTTCTTCGACATCAAGATCTATACCCTGCAAAACGTTCAGTTCCTGAAAACTTTTATGAATATTACGTGCTTCGATTTTTTTCATTGCTTACTCCCATCAATCGTACTTCGAAAATCTTTTTTCCAGTTTGTCAAATCCGTAGGTCAAAACCAGCGTCATCAGCAGATAAAAAACACCGGCTACAAGAAACGGCGTAATACTGAAATCACGCTGCACCAGATTACGTGTCGTCCGCAGCAGATCATTCATTGCCAAAACATAAATCAAAGAAGTATCTTTAACCAGAGTTATCGTCTCATTGCTGACAGGCGGCAGGATAATGCGAAAAACCTGCGGCAGAATAATACGGCGCATGGTCTGTACATAATTCATACCCAAAGTACGGGCCGCTTCATACTGGCCTTTAGGAATAGCCTGGATACCGGCGCGGAAAATTTCGCTGATATAAGAATCTTAAAGAGGTGCAAACGCAAAAATAGCCGCCTGAAAATCATCCATCCTGATCCCAATACCGGGAATAAATGGAAGTCCGTAATAAACGAATAAAAGCTGCAGCATCAGCGGCGTACCGCGCAGCAGCCAGACATAGACACCAACGGCACTGCGCAGACTGCCAAGTGACGAAACCCTCGCCAGAGCCAGCAGTATACCTAAAGGTATTGACAAAACAATAGTAATAAAAAACAATTTTAAAGTTTCGATCGTTCCCAGCCACATCTGAGGCAGGATGGAAATAATATAATCCATTATGAGTCTCCGTATCTGCATTAAAAATAAGTAGAGTAAAAGGGCCGACAGCTCATGCCATCGGCCCGGAGCTTATTAATATTTAGTGATGTCAACACCCATCCATTGTTCAGAAATCTTTTTCATGGTGCCGTCTTTTTTCATTTCATCCAGTGCCTTGTTGATTTTCTCACTGTATTCTTTATCATCCTTACGGAAGGCAACCGCTACGACTTCGTCGCCCAGATTTTCTTCCAAAGCTACATATTTATCAGGATGTTTGACCATATAATAACGAGCCAGAACAGCGTCAACTACCATGGCATCGATACGGCCGGCGTCCATATCCATATAAACAGCAGCAAAGTCAGGATATTTTCTGTAATCTTTCAGGGAAGTCCTCAGTTCATTATTTCTGTCAAGAATATAAGAACCGGTACTGTCATCCTGTACTGCCAGAACTTTACCCTTCAAATCAGCAATTTTAGTAATCTCAGACCCTTTAGGAACAACTACCAGCTGAGCATTTACCATATAGGGCTTGGAGAGCGTATAAGCTTCCTGACGCTCCGGGTTGACTGTAAAGCAGTTCCAGATCGCATCGATACGCTTACCCTTGATCTCTGCTTCCTTGGAAGCCCAGTCGATCGGTTTAAATTCTACTTCCATACCAGCACGCTTGCAGGCTTCTTTAGCGAGGTCGATATCATAACCGACGATCTCGTTCTTTTCATTACGGAAGCCCATCGGCGCAAAATTGTCATCAAGACCTATCACCATTTTTTTAGGACTGTCACTGCCGCAGCCTGCAACCAAAGACAAAGCCATCAGCAGCGTCATAGCCAAAAGTAAAAATTTCTTCATCATCCATCCCCCTCTAAGGTGTTGTTTTCTTACTACGCTTTTGATTATACTTTAGTATGCTAAATTTGTAAAGAGGTAAATTGATTTTTTTTGAAATTTTTTGCAGGAATTTTCCTTACAGCTGCGAATCTTATTTCAACAGCAGTATTTTATAACGAAAGAGGAGCTTGTGATGATCGTCACTGAAAGAAAAACCGATATTTTTGAACGCCGGGCCGGCGGTAAAGGCAATACTATTATGGAGCACATCGTCGATGAAAAGGTTTACGGCGGCAAAATAGCCGCTTATGCGCGCGTAATTCTTAAACCCGGCTGTTCACTCGGTTACCACAAACATGAAGGCACCAGCGAAACTATTTATATCCTGCAGGGTACGGCCTTATATAATGACAACGGCACTGAAAACACGCTGACTGCAGGCGCAGTTGTTTTCTGCCCCGAAGGCGAAAGCCACAGCATCGAAAATATTGGTCAGGATGACCTGTTGGCTATGGCGCTGATCGTCAACGAAAAATAAATTTCAAACAATTACAAAACATATTAAAACACTGCTGTGAACTTTGGTTCACAGCAGTGTTTTAATATTTATTCGGATTTATTTTACTGCTCGCAGCAAAGCGACGCTCACTTAGAACGTGAACCTTAGCCCGGCGTTGACGCTCCACTTTTTGTTGATGTCGCCGCCGAAGCCGCGCGTCACTTCGCCATAGAAGTTGCCCGTCCTGCTGTTGCCGCCCAGCCCCAGCTCGAACCAGGTATCGCCGTAGTCGTTGTGCTTGGTCAATATATCATTGGTTCCACCTGCATCCGAGGTCAGCTGCAGGTTGCGCTCACCGGCAAATTCGTGCAGCAGGTCGGCTTTCAGGTAGATATCGCTGCCATTTTCTATCTTCTGTCCCATGACGAAGCCGATACGGCCGATGGCGCTGTTCATGCCGTCGATACGGCCATTGACGCCTCTGTCGGTGGTGTAGTCGATACCGGCCAGCCTGCCAAGGGTAAATTGTGCCTGTGGCTCAACAAAGAAACCTGCTTCAAAATCAAAGCGTTTGCCGTATTCCACACTAAGACTGTAGGCGTGCTGCTTGTAGCTGGCTTTATCCGGGTAGTCGCCGTAGGATTCCAAATCGGTCGAGAAGTTGCCTACACGGGCCGTAACATTGGTATATGCGCCGCTGCCTGCTGTCCAGATGCCATAAAGGCTAAAGGATCTCAGATTATCTTTGCTGCTGCCGGGGGCGTAGCTGCCGCTGCCATCGCCGTAGTCGATAGCGCCGCCATAGATACTTCCGCCCTTGAACTGCTTCTCAAATCCCAACTGATAAAGGTTGTAGCGTCCTTCGTAGCCTGAGCCGCTGAAGCGCCCTGCCTGCGTCCTCGCCCAAACGCCGTCTGCCTGCTCTCTGCCGCTTGCCAGTGCTCCCAAATGACTGCGCAGACTGTCGTTGGTATTGCGCCACATAGCATAGCTGTTATCGGCAGCATCCAAAAGCACGCTCGTATCATTATTGACTGTTTTGACCATATTTGTCAAATACCAGTCGTTGGCCGAAAGCCCCAGAGCATCACCTTTAGACAGTGTGGGGTCAACGTCCCACAGTCCTCCGGCATTGAATTCTTTACCCACAAAGGTCAGTTTGCCGCTGGCATCGGTTATCAAAAGCTGCTTATGTTCCCCTGTTACTTCAATATTGTTTAACTTGCTCAAGTCTTTGATCTGTACATAGTGAGTACCGACATCAGCATGGGTAATGGTAACTTTATCGCTGTTGGCTTCACCTGCCAGATCGGTATCCAGGATAAAGGTGGTGCCGCTGCCGCTAAGCGTATCTATGGTCAGGCTTTCATAGGCCGGTGTTCCCGCGCGTGTCACACTGCTGTCAGTCATGTCGATAACTGCATTATTTGCCGTCAGCGTGCCATTGATATTGAAACTGCCGCCATCAATGTTTTCTAAAACCATACTACCGCCTGTCATGGTCATCCCACTGACTATACCGCCGCTGCTCATCTGCATAATACCGCCGTTAAGCTCTGTATCAAGGGCTGTACCACCATTAAGAATAAGCTGCTCGCCGCCGCTGTTAATGATCGTCCCGCTCATCTGTGCTCCGCTTATAATGCCCATGGTCACGTTGGTGCCGCCGCTGCCAAGTGTCATATTATCATAACCGGAAGTGATATTGTCGATGATCTGCATACCGCCGCTATAGGTAATATTAGATATATTGCCGCCGCTGCCAAGATAGACAGTTCCGCCGCTGTTCAAAACAGTATCCAGTGACGTGCCGCCGACTGAAACGATTTGTGTACCGCCGTTCAAGGCGTTTACCGTACCCTTACCACTGCGGGAAACAACCTGCGTACCACCGTTCAGAGTGTCGACTGTACCAGTACCGCTACTGCTTATAACCTGACTGCCACTGTTCATTGTACTGACCAGACCTGTACCTCCCCCCATGATATTCTGCTCACCACCGTTTAAAGTCTCTATCATGCCATTACCACTAACTCTAACGATCTGTGTTCCGCCGCTCATATCGACTACCGTGGCGCTGCCGCCCTTGAATACATACTGCTCGCCGTCCAGCATAGTAACGATCGTACCGATGGCATTGGAGTAAACGATCTGCCCGCCGGCGCCATCATGGTTGTCAAGAGTAATGATCGTACCGGTGCCGCCATCATCAACCAACTGCGTCCCCGATTTCAATGTGACCACCGTACCGACAGCATTGGCCGAGATCCACTGTGTACCGGTAGTGTTCATGATGTTGATTATACCGGTACAGCCTTCGTTCACATATTGCTGGTAGCTGTTAAGCTCGTTTATCATACCTGTGCCGCCAGAGTAGATAAACTGCCCAGCGGGACCATTCATAGTTCCTACTGAGCCAACACCGCCGGAGATGTACTGAAGACCGTCCATAGTCTCCACCTTACCTGTGCCACCTTCGTAGACAGTTTGATAGCCACCGTTCATATCAATTACCGTGCCAATGCCGCCGCTAGATACAAACTGCGTGCCGCCTCCATCCATTTTACTGACTGTGCCGGTCCCGCCGCTTGATATCGTCTGCAGACCAGCGCCGTTTACGTCACCACTCATAACACTTACAATACCGTTTTGTCCAGAGGTTATAGTCTGCGTATCGCCCTTCACCATAGTGGCTACGCTGGCATTGCCACTATAATCAGTGGCTTCGGCGCGGGCAAATATGGCCCTGTCCACTACGTCTGCCAGCTGGGGCAGCACGGCGTAATCCAAAGGCGCAGCATCGCTACGCAGGGGCTGGACTGGGGCAGGCACCGTTTTCCCAGCCGCGGCCAGTGCTGCCACCGGAGCTGTGACATTGACAAGGTTCATGCCCATAACTACTGTCGCCAGAACTTTTTCTGCCCGTTTTTTGCGTTTTTCCCCCAGCAGTGATTTTACCCTAGATTTCAAAGACACAAACTTCCCCCCCAGATGTACACACGGAATGTCCTGCCTGATCATTAACTCCTGTTTATTTAAATTTTTATGTTTTCTCATCTTCTTTCCTTCTCTCTTAACTTTATTTTGGAGTAAAACTCTTACTGTACTTTTTCAAAGCCTTCCATAGCTATGCCAGCTTCTATGGGCAGGCACAGCATATTTAGCGAGATATAATTGCTTTCGATCCAGCCTTTTTCTGTCTTCTGCTTTATCGTAAAAATATTTTCCTTCACGCCTTCATAATTATTGGGGTTATACATGGTCGGTTTGTGCCAGTACAAGTCGTAGCCCTGCTGTTTTATCCATTCCACCAATTCCTGCGACTTTTCTGCACGGTCGTTTTCTACATACAGGATCGGCCGATATTTACGAAGGTTTTCTGCCGCGCCCTGTAGTACGGGCAGTTCCATGCCTTCTACGTCTACTTTGATAAAGTCGCAGGCCGACAGCTTAAGACTATCGATGGTGATAACCTCTACTTCTTCACCTTCACTGCAGCTGCCCAAGGCCAGACCGCCCCAGTTCACTTCTTTTTCGCAGTCCTGCAGTGGTACCAGCAGCTTACCCGGTGCGTTGCTAAGGGCTTTTTGGAAGCCGTAGATATTGGTCAGGCTGTTGAGCGCCGCATTGCCCAGCAGTGTCTGGAACATCAGCCGCTGGGGCTCAAAGGCATAGACCCTGCCATTCGGCCCTGCCAGCTGCGCCATTCCCAGTGTATGCGCGCCCAGATTGGCGCCGGCTTCGATAACTGTATCGCCGGGTTTTACTACCTGGCTAAAAACATCGTATTCACCTTCTGAATATTCGCCGTAGACCTTCAGCGCTTTGCCGATAAACTGGTCGTGCCTGTTAAAGACCATCAGTCCATGCCGGCATTGACGTACTATGTTAAATTTTTCTGGCATTTTTACTTCTCCTTATGTTTTTTACTGCAAGAGGCAAGGTTCATTTTCTTATCCGCGCTTTTTTTGCTTTACCTGTTGTTTTAGCGGCAGTGGTTTTATTTATTGCTGCACTTGCTATGGACTCAGCTTCTGCTGACGCTGCTTTATCTGGAGCCGGCTGTTTTGGTGCCAGTGGATCCAGCTGGTAGTCTGCCATCAGTTTGTCTATAACTTTGTTTACCGCTTCGGGGGTTATGTAGCGGCTGCATTCAAACTGGCGGTCGGTGCCTTTAAGGCGTGGGCACCATTCAAAGTCTTTGTGGTCGAATACTACCTGGGTATCGTTCCAGCAACCGTTGCAGACGTGGTAGTTTATGACCCGGTAGGGTGTGGCAAATTCGTTAAACGGCAGGGTAAAGCCGCTGATGAGTACGACAGGTATGCCTACGCCGTTGGCTACCCAGCTAAGACCGCTGGACAGGCCGATGAAGAAGTCGGCATGGTATAAAAGGTCGATACGTTCTGACAGGGGCAGCTTGCCGGTAAAATCTTCGACGCCGTAGGGGATTATGTTAAAGCGACTGTTCATACCGTAGACATTTTCGCGGTCTATGCACAGCACCCTGTAACCTTTGGCTTTAAGGTGTTTGACGACGCCCAGCCAGCCGCTGCCGTTGTTCCAATATTTGGCCTGGCTGCTGGACTGGGCGGCGATGCAGACGTATGGTCCTGCTATTTTACGTGTTTTGTCTTTGGGCAAAAGCTTGACGCTAAGCTGAGGCGGTTCGCCTCCTTCGTCCAGCCCCAGGATCATGGCGGCGTTTTGATGCAGGCCGCGAATGCGAAAGTCTGATGGCTGGTGCAGCCTGTCGTCGCAGGGAAAGAAGATGCCCATATAGTAGCTGGCGTACAGCCCTTCAGGCCGTTCTTCCGGTTTGAGAAAGTGTATCTTAGGATAGGCTGGTTTAAACAGATCTGCCAGTTCTTCGTCCATGGCGCAGTAAAGCTGGCAGCCGTGCTTTTGGCGGAAGGCTTCCGCATAGGGAAACCAGGCCAGAATATCTCCCAATATCCCGACCGGGAATTTTAACAGCACTTTTTGGCTGCGCAGATCCAGGTCGTGGGCAAAGATCATTTTATCTTTTTCGTATACTTCGATACGAAAATCGATAAAATACTTTTTGCTGCTGGCAACCAAAACGCCGCTGGCAGGTGCATCGTAGACAGTAAGACAGGCTTTGCGGTCAATAAACCGAACCCTGTACTCGCCCTGGGGCACGGTGACGCGGGCGCCGTAGTTAAAGTCGAAGCTGATACCTGCAATACCGCTTGGCTGCCGCACCTGGCCTGCGGCGAAGGTCATATAGGGTTTTGGCGCTGCCTGAGGTGCCTGTCCCTGCTGGGGCAGGCCGCCGTTGTTACCATCGCTGTTGCCTTTGGCAGAGTATGCCATTTCTTCGTCACTGGCTGATTTTATTTCCGTCATAGTCATGTCTTCCTGTTCGTTTTGTTTTCTATCAGTCTAAACTTTTACACAACAGTACCGCTTATTTGTTTAAAGCTGGAAGCGTTACGGCTGACCGCTTTTTTTAACCAGTGTCAGCAGCAGCTCCATATCACTTTGGGTATACCGCTTATCCTGTCCGGTCCCGCCGACTGCTACGTTGGCCGCCTGCCGGGGGTCAAAAAAACATTCCAGCTGGCAGTCAAAAAGGTTGGCCAGGCGCAGCAGCTGTTTCAGGCTGAACTTGACGCGGCCGCATTCCATATTGCTCAGATGGGTCTGACTGATGCCCAGCGTTTGCGCTACATCCTGCTGGCGCAGCTTGCGCATCGTGCGCAGGAACTTGACATTGGCTCCGATTTTTCCAGACAATCTGCATCGTACATCGTTTACCTCCGCCTTTCTCATTATTTTTAAGGTAAAATTTTACTGCTTTTCAGATAGATTCTTTGGTTTTCATTTGATTTTCTTTTCTTAAAACGGTGTTTTTATTTCTCAGAGTAATAATAATTATTATAGCACGTATGTACCCCCCCACAAGACATACAAACGGATATTTATCATAGACTTCCGTTTTGCCCCTCCCCGGCACTTATACAACAACCATCAGCGGGCAATGCTCTGCACGTGGTCACTGTCCTCCTGCTGCCCGCCTGCGCCGTCAGCAATGCAAAAAAATACCCCTTGTATACTTTGCAAATACACAAGAGGTCAGGATTTATTTAAGCAAAAAAATTTAGCCCCAAAGGGGCTAAGTATTCTACGGCGTTATTTTGCTATTTATTTTTTTAAAACAGGCGTACACTTAAACACAAAACTCCGACTTCTAAACAGCCGGAGTTTTGTGTTTATTGCGGTTTTTATATTTGTTCACGTGCCAGCTTTTTCTGCAGCCAGAACATCCGCAGCGTTAAGAAAACCGCCGAGAAAAACAAGCCTATATCCAGGCTCTGCCAATATGCGGCAGGACCATGCTCCATTACAAAATCCAGGAAACAGCCCAGGGGCAGACAAACCACCCAATAGGCAAAAAAACCGGAATAGAAGGTTGCTTTAACATCTTTATACCCGCGCAGGATTCCCTGGATCGGCGCTGCCGTCGCATCAAACAACTGAAAAAAGATTGCATAAAACAAAAAGCCGACTACTTTTTCAATAATGACAGGGTCAGTAGTGTAGAGCATGGCTATATAAGGTCTGTTAGTGTAAACCAGCACCGCCAGAAAAATCGCGATGGCCATATTGAGAGCAATGCCCATACGACTGAATTTCTGCGCTTCCTCAAAACGTTTGGCACCTGCTTCGACCCCAACTAAAATCGTCAGCGCCATTGAAAAACTGAGCGGCACCATATAAAGCAATGAAGTAAAGCCCAACGCTGCCTGATGCGCCGCAATGATGACTGTACCGAACTTGGCAATGAACAGTGCAACTACACCAAAAATACTGGCCTCCATAAACATTGCCAGACCGATCGGCACACCGATGCTGAGATTTTCACGCAGCTGTTTGATCTCTAAATGGAAACGGTCTTTAAAAATCCGGAAATGCTCAAAAGCCGGCAGCTTATGCACGATCCAGACAAAAATAGCAAATTCCAGCCAGTAGGTAATACCAGTCGCCACACCGGCGCCAACCCCGCCCAAACGCGGCATTCCCAGTTTTCCAAAAATAAAACAGTAGTTCAAAAAGGCATTTACCGGCAGCGCCAGCAAATAAATCTTCATTGTGATACCTGTATGTCCCAAAGTATCTATCAGAGCGCGCAGCGAGGTTGACATAAAAAACGGTATCACACCTACGGCCACCGCCGCCATATACATCTTGGCAATATAATGCACCTGCGGTTCCAAATGCAGATGTGTCAGCAGGGTATCTAAAAATAAAACGCCCATTAAAATGATAACTGCCGAAAAAGCTATCGCCAAAAAAATCGTATGCCGAATGACCTTACCAATATTATCGCGCTTATCAGCGCCTAACAGATGAGCAACTATAGGCATCGCGCCTAATAAAACTCCATTAGTACCAACAAAAATCGGCATCCAGATATTACCGCCGATCGAAGTGCCCGCCAAATCGACCGCACCTGCATGACCAGACATTGAAGAATCAAAAAAATTCATAGCCATGATCGCCGTCTGAGTAATCAAAATCGGGATCATCACTGAAAAAAGCCGCCGCAGGCGTTGTTTAAAATTTTCGTCTACTAACATATTTATCCCTTTCTATCTCAAAGCAGCTCAGGAAACGCCGCTCGCCTCCGCCAGTTCCGTAAGATAGGCCCAGCGTTCCACAAGCTGTTCCAAACGCTGCTCGGCATCCTGCTGCTGCGCGGTAAGCTCGCCCAGCTTCACAAAATCACTGCCGGCGCTATTGACTTCCAGCGTCAGCATTTTCAGCTCGGCTTCCACACCGGCGATCATTGTTTCTATCTGCTCAAATTCCAGTTTTTCCTTATAAGTCATCTTGATTTGTTTAGACTGGCTTTTAACGGCTTCTATACGCTCCTTGCCGGTACCGGTTTTAGCACCGCCTGCAAGCATTGCTTTGCTTTCGGCCGCCGCTGCTTCATATTTGCTGTAATCGCCGATAAACTGCCTGATCTCACCATTACCCATAAAGGCAAAAATTTTGCCGGCAAACCGGTCTAAAAAGTAACGGTCATGCGAAACTGCGATGACAGCTCCATTAAAGCTGTCCAGATAATCCTCCAGCACCGACAGCGTCGGGATGTCAAGATCGTTGGTCGGCTCATCCAGAAGCAAGACGTTGGGAGCACCCATCAGCACCCGCAGCAGATACAGCCGCCGTTTTTCTCCGCCGGACAGTTTATTGACCGGCACCCACTGCAGCTCGGAAGGAAATAAAAACCGTTCCAGCATCTGTGCGGCAGTAATCCTTGTCCCATCGTTTGTTTCGATGTGATCGCTCACATCGCGGATATATTCCAGCACGCGCTGTTCGCTGTCCGGAAATTCGCTGTGCTGAGAAAAATAACCGATCCTGACCGTCTGTCCGATCTGAACACTGCCACGGTCAGGCACTAATTTTCCCGCCAGAATATCCATCAGCGTCGTTTTGCCGCTGCCGTTAGGGCCAACAATACCCACGCGGTCATTACGCAGCAGGATATAGCTGAAATCTTTGATATAGGTCACACCGTTGAAGGCAAGTCCCAGATGCTCGCACTCGACCACAGTTTTCCCCAATCGGCTGCCGGCAGATGACATTTCCAGTTCTCCCGATGCAGAAATATTTTTCACTTCCTGCTCCAGCTCGTTAAAACGTTCGATGCGTTCCCTGCTTTTTGTCCGCCGTGCTTCCGCACCGCGGCTGATCCAGGCCAGTTCACGCCGGTAAACATTGCGCAGCCGCTGAGCAGCAGCAGCTTCCGACTGGCGTCTTTCTTCACGCTTTTGTAAAAAAAGGCTGTAATTTCCTGTATATAAATAGCATTGCCCGCCATCTAATTCCAATGTCCGGTTGACCACTCTGTCAAAAAAATACCGGTCATGGGTCACCATCAGCAGAGCGCCTTTTCGCTTCAAAAGCAGCTGTTCCAGCCAGGCCACAGTTTCATTATCCATATGGTTGGTAGGTTCGTCCAAAATCAGAAGATCGGAAGGACGCACCAAAACTCCGGCCAGTGCTACACGCTTGCGCTGCCCGCCGGAAAGTTCCGCCATCGGCTGATTAAAATCACTGATCCCCAGCTGATCAAGCACCGCTTTAGCTTCGCTCTCCAGCTGCCAGGCATATGCGCTGTCCATTTGCTGCTGCAGTTCCAGCAGCCTGCTCTGTAACGCACTGTTCTCAGGATCAGCAGCCGCCAGCGCTGCCGCCCGTTCATAACGCCGCAGTAATTCCAGCTGCGGCGAATCGCCCTGAAATACCTGTTCCAATACCGTTGCCTGTGGATCATGATCAGGATTCTGCGGCAGATATTCGATCACGCAGCTGCCATTTGCCGTAATCCGGCCGCCGTCACCGGCTTCACCGCGTGCAATATCACGCAGCAGCGTGCTTTTACCGGTGCCGTTGACGCCGATAATACCGATTTTATCGCCCATTTCAATATTAAAAGTTACATCTTTAAACAAAGTTCTGACGCCATAGCTGTGCGACAGCTTCTCTACACTTAAAATCATTCTTTTCGCCCTCTGTAAAACAGAATAAAAGCAGCCTGCCGCTTGAGCAGACTGCATATATTTTAAATAAGCTCTACTTGAAGATTAGGATTTGCAGCGGCGGCATCCTGTACAACTGTAAGCAGTCTTGCGCCATACCAACCTAATTCTGAACCTGCGGCTACCGCCTGCGGTATTTTTAGTATAACAGGCTCGCAGACTTCCGTCAAACAATCATACAATGCGTCCAGATTTTCACCGTAATAATCCGGCAGCTCAAGCTCCGCACGCAGATATTTATGCAGCTGCCTGATCGACTGCATCCTGGCCAGTGCCAAAGTTACTGTTTTCATCAGCCGCCTCCTTAATACAATTTTTCAAAGCTTTTATAATGATCGTCCGTATAATAGATCAGTCCGTCATTAGAATACACCAGACGTTTAGCATTCCTGTTACCGGTTTTGTAATCAATATCGCATTCTTTCCAGCTGCGTCCTGATTTCTGCGGCAGTAATCCTTCGTAGTTGCCATACCTGTCGCCGCCTATACTTTTACCTGGCGCCACTTCATTCAGCGTTCCCTTATGCTTCCAGCCCAGGCGCTCGGCTTCACGTTTAGTAATAAAATTTCCCGGCAATTTATGAAAGGTATGGATATACAAAGCTACCTCAGCCTTACCGGTATAAGCGCGCCCTTCTTCGACTTTGAACTGCGCCTGCTTGCCCTGCAGCTGCGCCAGTCCACTTTTGGCGGTTTTGGCCACCTGCTCTGCAGCCTGCTGTTTAGCCTGATTCAGCTCTGTCTGAGGCGTTTTGCCGCAGCCAAGCACGGCACTGGTTATAAATAATACAGCCAGTAATGCTGCAAAAATCTTTTTCATTTCAAGCACCTTTAAAACCATTTTTTCATTTGATTAAAAATACCGCGTACTATAGTGTCTACAGCTTTATTTTCCATTCGCGTCATCGTTTTGCTGATCAGCTTTTCAGCGACCGTAGGCGGTTCTTTTTTAGAAGCCGCGCTGCGGCTGCGCAGCTCTTTCTGCAGCGCCGCTTCTTCCTGTGCCCTGGCTGCTGCTTCCGCATCCTGCTGGGCTTTGACGCTCAAAATCTCATAAGCAGACTCACGGTCTACAGCTTCAGCATATTTACTATACAGCGGGCTGGAGGCTATCAGCTGGTTGCGCAGCGTGTCGTCAGCTACGCCAAGATAGCTGCGCGGCGGCATGACATAAGCACGCTCCACCATTGTCGGCACTCCGTCAGCATCCAATAGTGATACCAGCACTTCGCCGGTGCCAAGCTCCGGCAGCACTTTTGCCGCGTCAAAACCAGGATTGGCTCTAAAGGCCTGCGCCGCAGCCTTCAGCCCCTTCTGGTCTTTAGGTGTGTAAGCTCGCAGCGCATGCTGCAGCTTGTTTCCCAGCTGTGACAAAACAGTATCGGGAATATCAGAAGGCTGCTGGGTGATAAAATAAATGCCGACGCCTTTGGAACGGATCAAACGCACGATCTGTTCAACTTTATCGAGCAGAGATTTCGGCGCGTCTTTGAAAATCAGATGCGCTTCATCAAAGAAAAAGACGATTTTAGGTTTTTCCGGATCGCCTGCTTCCGGCAGCAGGTCATACAACTCCGACAGCATCCATAATAAAAATGTAGAATATAACAGCGGAGTCTGAAACAGCTCTACGCAATGCAGAAGATTGATATAACCGCGTCCGTCATCTGCCACTGCCAGCCAGTCCCTGATGTCCAGTGCCGGCTCGCCGAAAAACACATCTCCGCCCTGTTCTTCCAGGCGCAGCAGAGCCCGCTGGATCGCGCCGACACTCTGAGCCGACACATTGCCATAGGCAGTTTTGAACTGAGCCGCATTATCACCGACGTACTGCACCATCGAACGCAGATCCTTAAGATCCAGCAGCAGCAGTCCCTGATCATCGGCAATCTTGAAAATGATCGTCATAATACCGCTCTGCGTGGTATTCAATTCCAAAAGCCGACTCAGCAGATCCGGCCCCATCTCGGAAATAGTCGTCCGGACAGGATGCCCTTTTTTACCGAAAACATCAAAAAAACGTACAGGAAAGCCTTTGAACTCAAAATTTTCTATGCCTAATTTATGCAGACGTTTCTGAAACCCTTCACTGCTTTCACCAGCCTTGCACATACCGGAAACGTCGCCTTTGATATCGGCCAGGAATACCGGCACGCCCATCTCGCTGAAGGATTCTGCCAGCACCTTTAAAGTAACGGTCTTGCCCGTACCCGTTGCCCCGGCGATCAGACCGTGACGGTTTGCCATTTTCGGCAGCATGCAGATCTTATCCTCGCCTTTACAGACCCAAATCTTGTGTTCATCAGCTAAATACATGGTATTCCCTCCCGCATTTTTATAAAATAAACTACATCTTTATATTAATTTTTATTATACGTTATTTAAGGGTAAGAGTAAACAAGCTGGGCAGGTTCTGTTTTTATACTGCTGTTTTTTTATTTTTCCTTGCTTGACATTATCGTAATTCTTGCTATAATGAGAACATAAATCAAATAGACCTCGCAGGACTGACGGATAAAGTGGAATCAACCACGTGTACTGCGATGCCATAGAAACAGCCGACCGTCTGGGCAGAGAGAACTGATCCCGGATGGTTTTTTTATTTTCCGGCTTTGGCCCTCTCGGATTTTTTCTAGTGTGAAAAGGAGATGTTTACCTATGAAAAACAGATGGCTCATTGCTCTGTCGGCTATCGGCATCCATATCTGCATCGGCAGTGTTTACGCCTGGAGCGTACTGACAAAGCCTATTATGCAGGCTATGGGTTTTACCCTGAAAGAAACGACCTGGACTTTTTCAATCGCAATTTTATTTCTCGGACTGTCAGCGGGATTTTTGGGCGATTACGTTGAAAAATACGGCCCGCGTAAAAGCGGCCTCACCTCGACCTGCTTCTTTGGTCTGGGTATGTTCGGTACAGCGCTGGCACTGCATCTCAACAGTCTGCCGCTCTTATATCTTTTTTACGGCGTTATCGGCGGTATCGGTCTTGGGACCGGTTATATCACCCCTGTTTCGACGCTGGTCAAATGGTTTCCCAACAACCGCGGCTTTGCCACCGGTCTTGCTATCATGGGTTTCGGTTTTGCCAGCCTGATCGCAGGTCCGCTGATGCAGATCCTGGTTGCCAAATACGGACTGGTACAGAACTTTATCATTCTCGGCTGCGTGTACATGGTTATCATGGCCGCCTCCGCCTTATATCTTGAACCACCTAAAGCAAGCAACGGCGGGCCGTCCGGCATTAACGTCAAAAGTATCCTCCCGGATACTCAGTTCACAGCCAAAGAAGCACGCAAAACCTGGCAATTTTACGCACTGTGGTGGATTTTTTTCACCAATATTACCTGCGGTATCGGACTTTTAGCAGTAGCTTCACCGATGGCACAGGAAGTAGTAAAAATGACACCGATGGCAGCCGCCTCCATGGTCGGTATCATCGGTCTGATCAACGGTCTGGGACGCATTTTCTGGTCTACTATTTCCGACTATCTCGGGCGCAGTACAGTTTATGTAGTCTTCTTCCTGATCCAGATCTTTGCCTTCTACGCACTTGCAGAAACAAGCAGTGCCTTCATCTTCCAGCTGATTGTCTTCGTCATCATTTCCTGCTACGGCGGCGGCTTCTCCTGTATGCCCGCCTTCCTCAGCGATCTGTTCGGCACGAAAGAACTCAGCGCCATCCACGGCAAGATCCTGACTGCCTGGGGCATGGCTGGTATTGCCGGTCCTCTGCTGCTGTCCTGGATCCGTGAAACGACCAACAGCTATTCAATTACCCTGTATTTCTTCTCCGCCTGCTTCGTTGTCAGCCTCATCATCGCTGGTATTTTGAAATGGCGTACTTCAGTAGGCGTGCTGATCGAAAAGAAACATCTCTGATTTGACCATAACCCCTTCGCTACAGCTGCGGAGGGGTTATTTTATGCCGTTTTAGACTCTGCCTATTCGTTAACGTCATAACTATCAGTACATTTTATCTACATCTGGTATTCATTTTACTTTCCATACTATATCTGGTTTTATTTGCCACAGCCGGTACCGCTGCCTGCTCCAACCAGACTTGTAATACTGGAGCAGATAACCGATAATAAAAATAACACCATTTATCAGACTGAAAAGAGGCGGTTATTATGGATACTTCGCGCCCGCGTTATCTTCATATGTTTCTTGTTTTTGTTAAGATCGGCCTGTTCACGATCGGCGGCGGGCCGGCAATGATACCGCTGATCCGTGACGAATTTGTTGAAAAACAAAAATGGATCAGGGATGAAGACATTACTGACGTTCTTGCGCTCTCGCAGTCTTTGCCCGGCGTTATTGCCGTCAATGCTTCTACCTTTCTTGGCTACAGGCTGGGGGGACTTAAAGGATCACTGGTAGCAACTATCGGCGTCGTCCTGCCTTCTTTCGTCATTATTTTCGTCATCGTCACGGCTTTCACCTCCAGTGGTTTTGACCAGTACCCCAATATATTGAAATTTTTTGACGGTATCAATTCTGCTATCACAGCTTTATTGATCGCAGCAACTCTAAAACTGATTCCCTATTCCATCAAAAACAATTTTGGCTGGTTCATTCTGGCCTTTTCACTGCTTGGGATCTATTTTTTCAGTCTCGACATTGCCATAATCGTTCTGCTGGCCTCAGCGCTTGGTTACTGCGCCACTAAATATCTGGGAAGTGATACAAAATGATGCTTTATTGGGAATTATTCACTGTCTTTTTCAAAATCGGGCTTTTTTCTTTCGGCGGCGGTCTGGCAATGATAAGTATCATTCAGCAGGAAGTCGTCGGACGCGGCTGGATCCCCGCGGCTGAATATGCACGGATCATCACTATTTCTCAGATCACCCCCGGCCCTATCGCTGTCAATACGGCTACATATGTAGGAGCCAGGGTCTGCGGCCCTGAATTCTGGCATGCCCTGCTTGGTTCTTTTGTAGCTACTTTCAGCGTCAGCCTGCCATCTTTCATTCTTGTCGCCATCGTTGCCCGTTCTCTCCAAAAGTTCAACTCTTCGCTGGCTGTACAAGGTATCCTCAATGGATTGCGGCCTTCGGTTATCGCCTTGATGCTGACCGCAGTTTTCTTTTTTATGCGGATAACATTTTTCCCCGCAGCCGGAACCGCCGCAATGGAAAATCTGCTGACCTATTTCAAATTCTGGCCGACATTGCTGACGGCTTTGCTTTTTTATCTACATTACTACCGTAACCTGAGCGCTATTCCCTTGATGCTTTTAGCCGGCTGTGCCGGACTGTTGATGTAGAAAAAACACAAAATAACCTGCATACGGCAGGTTATTTGATTTCTTCTTTAATATTTGCAGCCCAGAGAAATGGCTTCGGTCGGGCAGGACTGCCTGCATTTACCACAGACAATACATTCCCTGTCGCCTACCCGTTTACAATCCATCAAGCAACTGCGTACGCAGCGCTGGCAGGCGGTACATTTACGCGAATCTACCTGCATGCCAAAAACGGCGATCCTGTTAAACAGGCTGTAAAAAGCTCCCAACGGACAGAAAAAACGACAAAAAGGCCGATAGATAAACAGCGCCGCAGCAGCCAAAAGTCCAATGATCCAACGCCAGTCCAGACCATGCAGATCAAAGAAATACAGATCGCAGGCAAACAGCAGCAGAACCACATATTTAAAATAACTTAAATAGTATGTAATTTTATTTTTAGACAGCTTCAACATCGGCAGCTTATCTAAAAGCTCCTGTGCCCAGCCAAACGGACACAGCCAGCCACAGATCATCCGTCCCAAAAACAGAGCGCACAAGATGAGCAGCCCCCAAACCCGCCAGCCCAAAGGTAAAGTAAAACCGGTCAGGGTATGCTGCGTCAGCCCCCAGGGACATCCGGCTTCTGCATAGCGGCAATAGCCGCAATTAACTCCGGGCAGACAAACATTTTTCCAGGTCATATCGGCCCCCAGCAGATTGGCGGCACCACGCCCATTATACAAAACCGTCGCCGCAAGCTGCGTCGTCCAGCGTTTAAAATCCTTAACCATTTTTACCGCTCCTTTCCTGTATTGCTTTCATTGTAAGGGCTGGAGTTGACTCACAGTCAAGCAGTTTGCAAAAAATCTACAAAAAACGCTTGACCTGGAGCAGACTCCAGCATATAAACTCACATATAGAAGCCGTATAAGCAACGGCAGACCCTATCTATTTGCAACTTACAAACAGAGAAACGGAGGAAATACCATGCTGAAAACTCTGGCCCTGACGCTTACTTTATTACTGAGCTTTACTATGGCTGCCTGCAGCAGCACGTCCGGCACCAATGCCAAAATCGACCAGACAACAACTAACGCAGCTCAGACTGCTCCAACAGACGCAGTCCAACGCATCAGGCTGACACTCGCCAACCAAGACGAGCTTATCCTTAAACTCAATGGCACCAGAGCTGCAGAGGATTTTTTGAGCCTGCTGCCACTGGAACTGACCTGCAAAGATTTTAATAATACCGAAAAGGTAGCTTATCTGCCGCGGCGCCTGGACACACAGGGCGCTCCTGCCGGTTTTGATCCTCAAACAGGCAGTTTTGCTTATTATGCACCTTGGGGTAATCTGGCATTTTTTTACCGTGATTACGGTTATGCCAACAGCCTCATTGAACTTGGTACTGTTGAAAGCGGTATTGAAAAACTGGCCGCTTTCGATAATGATTTCACTATCAAACTGGAACGCCTGCCCTAAAAAAACAGAGCTTGCATAAATGCAAGCTCTGTTTTTTTAGGCTTTCAGCGTTTCCTTCAATATCTCAACGATCTCTTCTTTAGTCAGCACTTTATAACCGCCCTCAAGAATAAACGAACCCTGAGCGATCCCGTCAAGCATCGTTTCATCGACGCCAAGTTCCCTGCCGTTAAGTACAAGTCCCAGCTCCCTCATATAGCTTTCCATCGCCGCAAGGCCTGCCTGAGCTATCTGTTCATCAGTTTTCCCCTCAGGACGCACATCCCATACATTGATGGCAAAGCGTTTGAATTTCGCCAGTCCGTACGGCATGATGTGCCTGTAATAAGGCAGCGACACAGCGGCCAGAGTCATTCCGTGCGTAGCGTCAGTGTAAGCGCCGATCGACTGACCGATCATATGCACCATCCAGTCTGTCGACTTTCCCTTAGCTACCAGAGTATTCAAGGCCCATGTAGCAATCCACATAATATTGCTTCTCGCTTCATAATCTTCAGGGCTTTGCACAGCGATCCTGGAACTGTGGATCAGCGAACGCAGCAAGCCTTCCATAAGATAGTCGGAAGTATTGTCGTCAGTTCCGGAAAAATACTGTTCCAAAATATGCGACATGATATCAAAAAATCCGGCAACCATTTGATAACGCGGCAGCGTAAAAGTATACGTCGGATCAAGTATCGAAAATCTGGGGAACACATTATCACCAAACACCCGCCCGATTTTAGCTTTAGCCGCATGATTGGTAATAACTGAACCGCCGTTCATCTCCGAACCTGTGCCAACCATAGTCAGAACACAGCCAACCGGGATAATCTTATTATCCACCGCTTCCATCCGCAGATAATATTTTTCCCATGGATCAGTTTCGCAGTAAGCTGAAACTGAAACAGCCTTGGCATAATCACAAACAGAACCGCCGCCGACTGCCAGAATCAAATCGACCTTGTTTTCTTTGGCTATCCTGCAGCCTTCATATAATTTTTCCAGTGTGGGATTAGGCATTACACCTGCATCCTCAAAAACTGTTTTGCCCCCGTCCCTCAAAAGCTTGACCACGTTTTCATAAATACCGTTTTTCTTAATCGAACCGCCGCCATATACCAGCATGACATTTTTACCATAGCATGCCAATTCCTGCGGCAGATTTTCTAATGAATTTTCTCCAAAATACAATTTGGTAGGATTGGAATAAACAAATTTACCCAGCATTATTTTTGCTCCTTTATTTCAAATTTCCATATTCTGCATCTGTTACCGGTTCCAGCCATTCATTGGACACCCCCGCGGCGGGCACTTCGACTGCAAGGTGTGCAAACCAGCTGTCAGGAGCCGCTCCATGCCAGTGTTTCACTTCAGGCGGGATATTAACCACATCACCCGCGTTCAGCTCCCGGGCCGGTTTCCCCCACTCCTGATAATAACCTCGTCCGCCTGTGACAAGCAGTATCTGCCCGCCTTGATGATGGATATGCCAATTATTGCGACAGCCGGGCTCAAAAGTAACATTGCCAATAACTACTCCTTCTGTTGTCAGCATCTTCAAATAGCTCTGCCCCACAAAATACCGGGCATAGGCATCATTTTTTTCACCCATGGGAAACACGCTTAATTTTTCTTCCGACATTCTCAAAACACTCCTTTTCTATCACATTCTCACATTGTTCTGCGCTCAAATCCGTTGTAGCTGAAAACGCAGTCCGCACTGCTGCAGAACCGCCAAATCACCTGCTTTTTATTGCGCCCACTCATAACTAAAATGCCGGAACTTCCGTTCCTTATCTGTATCATATCCAATGGAGTTAACTCCAAGTCAAGCGGCTTTTTCAAAAAATTAATACCGGCTGTCTGACAACAAAACCGTTATTTAAAAAAGCTCTGCCTGCAGTGACCGCAGCGCCCGCAAGTTTCTTTCCGTAACCTTATCCGCAGGCTCCAGCTCACTGCACAGCAGCGGCGAACTGCTATTTCCAGCCGTAATCTGCTGCAGCTGTCTGCGGCTGTCATTGGCATAACAATAAATGCAGCCATGCAGACAGGTGTTATAGGCGCCGATATCGATACTGGCGGCACAGCCGCATTCACCGCGCTGATTTTTATCTTTGACTGTATCAAGGCGGCACCTGCTCACACGGCCAAGCAGCTCTGCGTCGATGCAACTGGCATGCCCAATCCCCAGATCAGCTAATTCTATAGCTTCCGCACAGGTTTCCAGCTGCAGACCATATTGCCGGGCTGTTTGGGACATTACGGCCGCAAGCCGCCGCTGCTCGTCCTCACTCAGGCCTCTCAGCCCTGCCTGATGCAGACCTGCCTTGATCTTAGGATAATAATCAAGGAAACTGATAATACATTTTTTCGTGCTGCCGGCCAGCTGCGCTGCCAGTTCCTCAAAAACCGCTGCGTGATACTGCAGGTCATAGCGTGCACTTAACAGGATCGGGTCATAGCGCCAGATCATTCTTTCCGCACCTATCTTCTGCGCCAGCTGCCGAAATATCTCTATCCTCACCGCCAATGGCGGTAAAGCTGCTTCTACGTCAGCAGCATACGCATTGAGCGTAAATTGAAAATAATAAGCATACGCATCCAGAACTGACAGCTGCTTAAGCATCGGTTCTGGATTTTTTGTCCAGAAAACCAACCCATCCACGACCTCCGGCCGCAGGCTAATCCTGCTTACCTGATGAAGGTTCAGAGGATTGCGTACCAGTACATACTGTTCCTGCAGCCGCTTTTGGAACCATTCCCAATAAAAAGCAGGAATATCAGTTCGCCGGCTGGCACTGATAATCATTCGTCATCCCTCCTCTTTTTGATAAACTGCTTAGAGCTTCACTTGTTTCTATTATACACTGATCTATATCGAACAGGCCGGCTAATTTTTTTCAGAAAACGCTTGACTTGAAGTTAACTCCAAACGCTAGAATGAATTTAAAAGTTACAGGAGGTGATTTTTATGAATATTACCGAAGCAGGCAAACAGACTTCGCTGACACCCAATACTCTGCGTTATTACGAACGGATCGGGCTTATCCCACCTGTCGCCCGCAATAAAGGCGGGACCCGGGAATACACTTCCAAAGACCTCTGCTGGATAGAATTTATAAAAACCATGCGGTCAGCCGGTCTCTCCCCGGAAACTTTGATAGAATATGTCGCCTTGTCACAGCTCGGCGACACCACGCTGGAAGCCCGTAAGGATATTTTAGAACTGCAGCGGGAAGTGCTGCAGGAAAAATTGGAATTTATCCAGCAAACCTTAGCCAGAATAGATATCAAAATAGAAAACTACCGTACTGACATTTATCAGAAAAACCATCCGTCACAAAATCAAAAACAAGAGGAGGCAGACCTATGAAAAACTTTATTTCTATGTTCCTGATGACATCCCTGCTGCTGGGGGGGATGACCTTTACAATTGGCAAAATGAGCGTGTGTGCCGCTTCAAAAAACAGGATTGAAACAGCACAGCAAAAACAGGCGCATCTTTTCGGCAGCGCCAAAAACAAACTTGCCGCCACCGACCCGGATTTTGCTCAGACCATGGACAATTTCATTTACGGCGACGTTTATTCCCGTGGTAAGCTGACCGACAAACAACGTGAACTGCTGACGATCACCGCACTTACCGCCAGCCAGACTTTAGACAGCCTGCCTGCACAAGTGCAGGCCGCACTGGAAGCCGGCGCTACCCCGGTAGAAATAAAAGAAACACTTTATCAGTGCGCTCCCTATGTGGGCTTTCCCAAAACGGTCGGCGCTTTGGAAATCACCAATAAAGTTTTTAAAAAACAGGGCATTAAAATGCCGCTGGCAAACCAGAGTACTGTTACCGAAGCCACCCGTTTTGACGACGGCTTTAAAGTACAGGGTGAGATTTTCGGAACAGAACACATTGCCGCCATGCACAAAAACTCGCCGGCTAATCAAAAACATATAGCCAATTATCTTTCAGAGTTCTGCTTTGGCGATACCTACACCAGAAACGGCCTTGATCTGCAAATGCGGGAATTGATCACCTTATGCGCTATCAGCACTATCGGCGGTGCGGAACCTCAGGTCAAAGCCCATGTACAGGCCAATCTCAATGTCGGCAACGATAAAGAACTGATGCTGGACGCAGTTACCCAGTGCCTGCCCTATATTGGTTTTCCACGTACGCTGAACGCCATCGCCTGCATCAATCAGATCATCCCCGCCAATGCCTGATAAGCATTATATGTAAAAGAATACCTGTGCTGACTTTAAAAGTCAGCACAGGTATTTTATTTATCTGCAAATCATTGTGCCGTCCGCTTTTTACCAAACGTATCTATTTCGCCGCGTACACCTTCCAGCCAGCTGCTGATCAGTCGCTGCATCTTCCCGGTCCCGATATCCTGCAGAGCCAGTCCTTTTGTTATATCCGCCTGCGGGCAGCTTGTGGCTATAGCATCCAGACTCTTTTCGATACCGCTTTTTTTACTGGTACAAAACGGTACGAGCACTTTACCTGAAAAATCATGCGCTTCTAAAAAAGTACGCACGGCCATAGGCGTTGTTCCATACCAGACAGGATAACCGATGAAAATCGTATCATACTGGGAAATATCGGCTAAATCCGCCGCCAGAGGAGGCCGTTCATTACCTGCAAGTTCCTGTTTAGCTATTTTACCGCATTCACTTTTATCCTGCGGATAAGGCACCTCAGTCTGAATTGCAAACAGCTGTCCCCCGACCGCAGCCTGTATCTGCCAGGCGGCCAGTTCTGTATTCCCAGTATGTGAAAAATAAGCAATCAGTATTTTAGGATTAGTAGGCAAGCCTTCCGGTCCTTTAATCGTAACCGGCTTATTTTCATCCGTTTCTTCATACCCGATCCCGCCACAGCCTCCGACCGCAGCCATCAACAGCAGACCCAGCAGCAGCAGATATTTCTTGCAGCTTCGCATAGTATCCCTCCAAGCATCAAATCATTCTTTCTTAATTGTATCATAAACCTTAGAGTTTGCTCTATGTCAAATAAAACTTTTTATTTTTTATCAAAAAACAGCCCTGATAAATTATCAGGGCTGTTTACTTACCAGTGATATTTTTCGCCGCGGCTGATTTTAAACGCACGGTAAATCTGCTCTACCAGCAGCAGACGGATCATTTGATGGGTAAAAGTCATTTTGGAAAAAGAAATACGCTCATCAGCCCGATGCCGCAATGCATCCGTATAACCAAAAGCACCGCCGATCACAAAGGTGATATGGCTGCTGCCCGCTAAGGCCAGCTTCTCTATTTTGGCGGCCAGCTCCGGTGAACTTACGGCCTTGCCACTAACATCCAGTAAAATCACATACGAATTTTCCGGGAGCACTGCCAGCAAACGTTCTGTTTCTCTGCCCAGCACCTGTTCTTTTAAGGCCGGCGATGGATCTTCCGGCATTCTCTCTTCTCCAATAGCGATCGTTTCCAATTTACAAAACGGCTGCAGCCGTTTTGTAAATTCTTCGATCCCCGCCGTCAGATACTTTTCCTTGATCTTACCCACACAGGCAATGGTGATCTTCATTTAACGGTTTTCCTCAGGAATCTCTTCCAGTGTCATGTGGATCGTTTCTTCAGCGCCGCCGCGCAGAACAACAACATCCACACTGTCGCCGACTTTCAGCTCAGCCAGCTTTCCGCGCAGCTCTACTACTTTATCGATCTTCTCACCGTTGAACTTGAGAATGATATCGCCGGGACGCAGGCCGGCTTTAGCCGAAGGACTGCCTTCCCAAACCTTCATAACAAAAATACCGTCATGCAGGTCGATATCAAAACCGTACCGGTTGGCAATATCCTTATCGACCAGGCTGGCGCCAATATACGGACGCACTACACGACCTTTTTTAGCCAGTTCATCCAAAATCGGTTTGGCCGAATTGATGGGGATAGCAAACCCGATGCCTTCGACACCGGAAACAGCGATCTTCGCAGAATTGATACCTACGACCTCCCCTTCCGCATTGACCAGCGCACCGCCGGAATTGCCTGGATTGATCGCCGCATCAGTCTGGATCAGGTCAAATTTACGTTCCCCTAACTGGATGGAACGGTTCAAAGCGCTGATTACACCGGCTGTGACACTGCCGCGGAACTCCAGCCCCAGCGGATTACCAATAGCAATAGCGGGTTCACCGACCTGTAAAGTTGAGGAATCACCGAAATCGGCAACAGGAAGATTGTTTTCGTCGATCTTTACTACGGCAAGATCAGTTGCCGCATCGGCCCCCAATACCTTGCCTTTGACACTGCGCCCGTCCGTCAGGCTGACGATGATTTCTGAAGCGCCTTCTACAACATGGTTATTAGTCGCGATCAGACCGGACTTGTCATAAATAACGCCGGAACCTGTGCCGCGTTCCGTCAGCTGCACTCGATTAAAAATATCGCGCACATAGGCTTTATTAGTGATGCCCACTACTGCCGGACCTACTTTTTTAGCCGCCGCTACGATCGGCGTGTTACGGGCACCGGAAAGGCTGGCATCTTTCTGTGCCGCAGCAGCAGT
>OGNG01000181.1_pt1 | contig 44440 bp, 62 predicted proteins | sample 1573431 | NCBI WGS metagenome assembly OGNG01 (sample SAMEA2581927, study PRJEB24529) | metagenome | biome: Human gut stool | place: China | collected 2011
GAGCACCTCAAAAACACCATCATACACTAAATCAGTAAGTTGGCAGCATCACCTGCCTGGTCTATTCTCTCTTCTCATAATACGTCCGGAAATATGGATAAACTTAAAATTAAGTTTGATTCATTAGCCTCTCACGATATTACCTTTGTTGGTATTGTACAGACCGCTAAAGCGTCCGGAATGGAACGTTTCCCGCTGCCGTATGTGCTGACCAACTGCCATAACTCACTCTGCGCCGTCGGCGGCACCATTAACGGTGATGACCATGTTTTTGGTTTATCGGCAGCTCAGCGTTATGGCGGTATTTTTGTGCCTCCGCATATTGCGGTCATCCATCAATATATGCGTGAGATGATGGCAGGCGGCGGCAAAATGATCCTCGGGTCAGACAGCCACACCCGTTACGGTGCATTAGGGACAATGGCAGTCGGTGAGGGCGGCGGTGAGTTGGTAAAACAGCTGCTTAATGACACCTGGGATATCGACTATCCGGGAGTTGTTGCGGTGCATCTGACCGGAAAACCAGCGCCGTATGTGGGGCCGCAGGATGTGGCGCTGGCTATCATCGGTGCCGTGTTCAAAAACGGCTACGTCAAAAACAAAGTGATGGAATTCGTAGGTCCCGGTGTTGCTGCGCTCTCTACCGATTTCCGTAACAGCGTTGACGTTATGACCACTGAAACGACCTGTTTAAGTTCTGTCTGGCAAACCGATGAAGAAGTCCATAACTGGCTGGCGCTGCACGGTCGCGGCCAGGATTACTGCCAGCTTAACCCTCAACCGATGGCGTACTACGATGGCTGCATCAGCGTTGATTTAAGCGCCATCAAACCAATGATTGCGCTGCCGTTCCACCCGAGCAACGTGTATGAAATCGACACACTGAACCAGAACCTGACCGACATTCTGCGTGAGATTGAAATTGAGTCCGAACGCGTGGCGCACGGTAAAGCCAAACTCTCGCTGCTGGATAAAGTGGAAAATGGTCGCCTGAAAGTGCAGCAGGGGATTATCGCGGGCTGTTCTGGCGGTAACTACGAAAACGTCATCGCGGCGGCGAATGCACTGCGCGGTCAATCCTGTGGCAATGACACCTTCTCGCTGGCAGTTTACCCGTCATCACAGCCGGTGTTTATGGATCTCGCCAAAAAAGGTGTGGTAGCAGATTTGATTGGCGCAGGCGCAATCATCAGAATCGTCCTGAAAGTGTGCTCGAAGATCCTCGACGAAGTGACCACCACCGACGAACTGATTCCTTCCGGTGAAACCTCTTCTTATCGTTCAAATCCGATTGGTCTGGCGGAGTTTACCCTGTCACGCCGCGATCCCGGTTATGTTGGCAGAAGTAAAGCGACTGCTGAGCTGGAAAATCAGCGTCTGGCGGGGAATGTCAGCGAGCTGACAGAGGTGTTTGCGCGCATTAAGCAGATTGCTGGTCAGGAGCATATTGATCCGCTGCAAACTGAAATTGGCAGCATGGTATATGCGGTGAAACCAGGCGATGGTTCTGCGCGTGAACAGGCGGCGAGCTGCCAGCGTGTGATTGGCGGTCTGGCGAATATTGCCGAAGAGTACGCGACTAAACGCTACCGTTCTAACGTCATCAACTGGGGGATGTTACCGCTGCAGATGGCGGAAGTGCCAACCTTTGAAGTGGGGGATTACATTTACATCCCTGGCATTAAAGCGGCGCTGGATAATCCGGGTACGACGTTTAAAGGTTATGTGATCCATGAAGATGCGCCGGTAACGGAAATTACGCTCTATATGGAAAGTCTGACTGCTGAAGAGCGCGAGATTATCAAGGCGGGTAGTTTGATTAACTTCAATAAAAACCGTCAGATGTAAAAAGCGCCATGTGAATGTAGGTCGCATTCGGCACTTATTGTCGGATGCGATGCTTGCGCATCTTATCCGACCTACGAATCGCATCGAATCTGTAGGCCAGATAAGGCATTTTCGCAGCATCCGGCACTTATTGTCGGATGCGATGCTTGCGCATCTTATCCGACCTACAAATCGCATCGAACCGTAGGCCGGATAAGGCGTTTACGCCGCATCCGGCAAATAGTTAATTGCTCTTACTTCTTCGCCTCTGCAACCACTTTACTACCCACGCCGCGGTTATTGTATTCCCACATGCGGTTGTAGTTAGTGTCATTCAGATTGCGCTGTATTTCGTCGTTATCATCTACGCTGCCGGTATTACCCGCAAACGGACGATTAGAGATCACCGCATCGGCCCACGGTTTAGCCGTGTTAAAACCTTCGTTGATGGCGCTATCACGGATCACCACCTGACCGTTGGTATTGGCATCAACATCCAGCGAGCGGCCCAGTTGCGCCACACCATCACCGAAAGCATTGAAACGGCTGTTTACGGCGAGGAAACCGTAGTAAATGTTGGACAGCGTAGCCGGTGCAAACACATACGCTTCTTGCTGAGTACGTGAGTTCACCACGCGGAATTCGGTGTTATCGAACACCACAGCGCCGCGACCAGAAACGATATCCACATCCCCTTCAATGTAGCTGTTGGTCACCAGCGTACGCGGCTGACGATTCGTTTCCAGACGGTTCTGCACACCGCTGTTGGTGACAAAGAAGGTGTTCTGACGACCGAGAATGTTAACGTTGTTAATCTGTACCTGGTCACCATCAGTACGCAGTGCCACCGCCGGATGGTTACCTGCATCTACGCTATCGCCCAGCGTGTTTTCGATGGTCAGATTTTGCAGTTGCAGGCCATTGTTTTGTGACCAGAAGACCGCAGAGCAGAGAACACCGATACTGTCGCTGCGTTTGCTCTGGCAGCTATCGTACATATACCACGCTGGTTTACCTGGCATATATTTGCCGCGCGGGTTGACGTCGTGACGCCAGTCGGCAGGGCTCATGCCACCATCAAGGGAAAGCCCAATCTTCACATCAATCGGTTTTTCACCTGTACCGTACAGAGTAATTCCACCCGGAGCGGCAGGGACATATACCGTTCCCTGATACTCACCAGGCATCACGGCAATATACTGGCGCTTGTTGGTACGCTTGATAATTGCCGCATCTACCGCCGCCTGAATCGTGGTATGCGTTACACCTTGAGTGCCCGCCGGGCCGACAACAAAGTCAGGTTGCGCAGGCAGGGTAATCGGGGAAGGATTCCACGCTGCAGCACCTGGTGTCAGGGATGCAAAATAGTGTTGAGCATCGAAATTCTGCGCTTCTTTTGCCGACAGAATCGGGCGAGAAGAGGTACCAGGCGCGGTTTGATCAGAAGGACGTTGATCGGGCGGGGTTGAGCTACAGGCGGTCAGCGTCACGCCAAAAGCCAATGCCAGCGCCAGACGGGAAACTGAAAATGTGTTCACAGGTTGCTCCGGGCTATGAAATAGAAAAATGAATCCGTTGAAGCCTGCTTTTTTATACTAAGTTGGCCTTATAAAAAAGCATTGCTTATCAATTTGTTGCAACGAACAGGTCACTATCAGTCAAAATAAAATCATTATTTGATTTCAATTTTGTCCCACTCCCTGCCTCTGTCATCACGATACTGTGATGCCATGGTGTCCGACTTATGCCCGAGAAGATGTTGAGCAAACTTATCGCTTATCTGCTTCTCATAGAGTCTTGCAGACAAACTGCGCAACTCGTGAAAGGTAGGCGGATCCCCTTCGAAGGAAAGACCTGATGCTTTTCGTGCGCGCATAAAATACCTTGATACTGTGCAGGATGAAAGCGGTTCACGACGAGTAGATGCAATTATGGTTTCTCCGCCAAGAATCTCTTTGCATTTATCAAGTGTTTCCTTCATTGATATCCCAAGAGCATCAACATGCAATGTTGTTGGGATGGCAATTTTTACGCCTGTTTTGCTTTGCTCGACATAAAGATATCCATCTACGATATCAGACCACTTCATTTCGCATAAATCACCAACTCGCTGCCCGGTAACAACAGCCAGTTCCATTGCAAGTCTGAGCCAACATGGTGATGATTCTGCTGCTTGATAAATTTTCAGGTATTCATCAGCCGTAAGTCTTGATCTCCTTACCTCTGATTTTGCTGCGCGAGTGGCGGTGACCGGGTTTGTTGTTATATGGCCTTCAGCTATAGCCTCTCGGAATGCATCGCTCAGTGTTGATCTGATTAACTTGGCTGACGCAGCCTTGCCCTCGTCTATGTATCCATTGAGCATTGCCGCAATTTCTTTTGTGGTGATGTCTTCAAGTGGAGCATCAGGCAGCCCCCTCCTTATTGCTTTAATTTTGCTCATGTAATTTATGAGTGTCTTTTGCTTGATTCCTCTGCTGGTGAGGATTTTTTCGTAGCGATCAAGCCATGAATGTAACGTAACTGAATTATCACTGTTGATTCTCGCTGTCAGAGGCTTGTGTTTGTGTCCTGAAAATAACTCAATGTTGGCCTGTATAGCTTCAGTGATTGCGATTCGCCTGTCTCGGCCTAATCCAAACTCTTTACCCGTCCTTGGGTCCCTGTAGCAGTAATATCCATTGTTTCTTATATAAAGGTTAGGGGGTAAATCCCGGCGCTCATGACTTCGCCTTCTTCCCATTTCTGATCCTCTTCAAAAGGCTACCTGTTACTGGTCGATTTAAGTCAACCTTTACCGCTGATTCGTGGAACAGATACTCTCTTCCATCCTTAACCGGTGGTGGGAATATCCTGCACTCGCGTACCCATCGACGAACTGTTTCAAGGCTTCTTGGCCGCCGCTGGCGTGCGTTCCACTCCTGAAGTGTCAAGTACATCGCAAAGTCTCCGCAATTACACGCAAGAAAAAACCGCCATCAGGCGGTTTGGTGTTCTTTCAGTTCTTCAATTCGAATATTGGTTACGTCTGCATGTGCTATCTGCGCCCACAGCATCCAGTGGTCATAGCAGTCGTTGATGTTCTCCGCTTCGATAACTCTGTTGAATGGTTCTCCATTCCATTCACCTGTGACTCGGAAGTGCATTTATCATCTCCATAAAACAAAACTCGCCGTAGCGAGTTCATATAAAAGAAATCCCCGCGAGTGCGAGGATTGTTATTCACCTTTTACGGCAAGTTGCAGGTTAGCCACGGTTAACCTCCTGAGGCGGTTCTGGTAGCGGCATCCAGTGGGTTACTTTCGATGCCGGTTCTTCCCCATCGTCAGTAACTGCCCACCATTTGTTTCTCGACCAATCGTAATACCCTTCGAAGGTATCGCACTCAGTCCAGCCGTAAGACTTACCCCAACACCAAACATACTGTTTATCGTTCGGCATTCGCTCACTACAGCTTATCCAACTATCCGAAATTACCGGAGAGTTGCCAGGCTTCACATATCCACTGTGTGCGTCGGCATCGTATTCAAGAATGTCCGGCTCCTCTGACAATTCACCAATCAAATGGCGCATGCGGTCAGATTTGTAGCGAACGCGGTCAGGATGCTCGGAACGCTCGATTGTGATGCCTTCCCATGGGTGCTGGCCTTTTCGATGCAGCATTGCGGTCCAGTTTGTTTTGCCGTTCGTTTCAGGCATTGATCCGTACCAGACTGTTAGTTCTGGCTTGCCATCGGCACCCTGAAGCATGGCGGATCGGCAGGCATTTTCTGCGATAGATGCGCATTCTTCAACAATATCGCGCACAGATTCTGGAAATTCATCTATGCACGCGCGGATTTCTGTAGCGGCGTCTGGCACATATACCGTCGCTGTCGTGGCGGTGTATTCGTCATACCGATATAGGTAGGGTAAAACCTCATGCCAAAGCACATATTCACCGTCTAAATCCTCAACCATATCAGCTCCGCAATCCTTCCCGCACGAGTCGCAATTGCTCATATCAAGATCGAAATGCCGAATCATGCCGTGCTCTAATTCGAGCGATGCCAGTGCGATACGCGCCAGCTCCCTTTCTTCTGACGCGGTTGGCTCAGGACCGTTGCCGAGGAAAATTTCTTGTGCGCGCTTTTTGGTAATTGTGCTCATGATGTCTCTCCTTTACCGGCTGCGGCGCGGTCTATGCGTTCAATTTCGGCCAGAATAAGTGCGCCAGCTTTCACAAGGTCACGACGCGGCCCAGATTGCTTCCACCAATCAGGAGCCCACGGCCAATGCGCTGGCGTTGAGAGGCCTTGATTGTGTGCGTTAATCGCATAGCAAGCTGCAGCATCTGCCAGCTCACTGTTTTGATAGGCGTCGTCATGCTCCGATGTCCAACCCTCAACAGCCCTCTGCCGCTGACGTTCTGATATCACATCCAGAAGTGCAGGATTGAACGCCAGCACCTCCAGCTCAGCAATGCGCTTCTCTGAGGCTTCTGTTTTTCTCCTTAACGCCTCGCTACAACCCTCAGCTTTTAGGATTGCTAACTCCAAGTGTTTGTTCAGCGCTTCTGCGGCTTCCAGCTTCTCGCGCATATCGTCAACGTACTCGACCAGAGATCCGCCAGCAGGAATTTCGCATTCCTCGACCAGTTGGAAGTAGATATCAGCTGCGGCCCGTGTGTTGTCACCGCCTATGTTTTCTCGCAGAGCATCACGCTCCGCAGTCAGCCTGTAGTTCTCATCCAGCAGCGCTTCGATACGCTTCTGCTGATAATTCCATGCTGTTACAGCCTCAGAACCCCACGCGCCGTTATCTGCAATATCAGAATCATCAGCGCCACAGAGGTGGCAGAAGCATTCACCGTAATCGCCGGAAAATAGCGACTCACCTCCATCCAGCTTGTTACTTGGGTACATCTCGCCACAATGACCACATTCTGCCAGGTAATACGAACCTTCGACGCTCTGACCACGCAGATCATGTTTGTTGAGTGCTGTCATTTGGCTGCTCCTTCGTAACCAATAGCTTCTGCAATTACCGACAGGGATTCCGGGTCTTCACCATTCTCCCCGACAGGTTTATCCATCCAATCGAATGACACCAGGCGTTCATTTTCGATAACGCCGATGTTGAAGTCGTCACTGCCTTGCATCTTGAATCCATGCTTAATAGCCTTGTCACGCTTATCGAATTCGACGCAATCAGATGCGTACTCAATTCCGTGACCGCCTTCATTGCACCATGGGTGCTGATAGATAACGATGAATGATTTACTCATAGCGCGGCCTCCTGGCGAAGTTTTGCTGCAAATTCGATAGCATGCCTATCCATATATCCGTGCGTGAACTCATATGGTCTGTGCGGATGGTCCATGTGACTTACAAACATCTCCACACCCTGCGCACGCACTTCAGCCAGAAAAGTGTCGGTGGCTGGGGTTTCGATATTAGGTAGAAGCGCATAATCGCAAATCGTATCGATCGCAGGATCACAACAGTCATCCTCGTTGCGTGGTCGTTCGCCAACCTTCGTTGACGATTGCATGATGATTCCCCAGCAAATACTATCGACCTCTTCGCTCCATCCATCGCAAGCATCACCGCGATAGTCGTCGATTGCAGCCTCAGCCGATTCGATAGCTTCCTCAGCAGTTTTGTGCCATTCGAAATTATGCTCAGAGCCATATGAGAAATATGAATGTCCCGCCTTCAGCCCAGCATTCTCCGCTGCCAGCGCCACGCACTTGGCCTCAAGGTTATCAATCGTGATTCCAGCAGAACGACACTCCCGCAACGCCGTTTCCAGTTTTGATTCAAGTTCACCGAACTTACGGACAAGATATTCAGCGTTTGTTTCGTTAACCTTTAAATCACTTGGGATGCATTTACCTTTCAGAAATCCATCCATCTCAATTAGTGTCATTTGTTTCATTTTTTTCCACTCCGCCACATCGCATTCAGATATTTGTTTTGATTCACTGATGGAAAAGAATTTCTCTTAAGCAATTCCTCTCTCGATGGCATTGGCTTTACGCGTTGGCGAATAATCATTTCTGCCGGAAGAATGCCGGGATTGTATGCAAGTCCTCTCATAGTAAATTCCTCAGTCATTACTGATAGCGCCATAGCGTGAGCGGTAATTACGCAGGCGAGGGTCGATATATTCAGGGAAGTGGGTATATGTGGCTTTGCGGAATGGTCGGATTGATGTCTGGTAAATTCGCTCGCGTTCTTCTTTCTCTGCAAGCCATATACAATGGCGAAATTCCTTTTCCTCTTTCGTTTCCTGCGGTAGCGACATTATCCGGTCGTAGTTTTTCCTGAATTTATCCAGCACCTCCGATACGGAATTGCCGGAACAGCGGCGCGGGTCATCCGCACCATACTGAGGCGCTGGCATGATTTTCTCCTGATTAAATTGCGTGAATAGCGTGACGAGGGAAGGGGAGAGTTACTGGTGCAAAGGGTATATCGTCGTCAAAATCCATCGGAGGTTCGTTGTGTTGTGCTGGTGATGATTGCTGCTGTGGCTTCTGTGATTGCCTGCTGGCTGCTTGTTGTTTGCTGTCGCCAATGCCGCCAAGCATTTGCATCACGCCATTAATTCCGACATGAACCTCGGTTGTGTAACGGTCTTGCCCTGACTGGTCTTTCCACTTTCTGGTTCTCAGCATTCCCTCGAAATAAATCTGATCACCTTTTTTCACATACTGCCCCACGACCTCAGCCAGTTTCCCGGATACAGCAACACGATGCCATTCAGTCAATTCCTTTTGCTCGTCAGTATTTTTATCTCGCCATTGTTCTGACGTGGCTATTGTCAGGTTAGCGAACGCTGTTCCTGATGGTGAGTATCGAACTTCCGGGTCTTGTCCTACCCGACCAAGGATAATCACCTTATTTACGCCTCTGCTTGCCATTTATGCCGCCTGTTTTAGTTCGTTAACTCTGATGTTCATTACCTGAACGCATTTAGCCTGCGCCTCCTCGTTGCCAGCCATTAATTGCCAGTCACGCTGATAACGCTCGATGAGTTTTTTCTTGTCAGTTTCTGTTGACGCATAATCGCTGAAGTCTTTCAGGATTTGTTCGCAGTCAACCGATGGAGATTTCTGGTTGGTATTTTCTGGTGATGGTTTGTTATCTGATGCTGGGATTGCCCATCCCGGCAGCGATGGAGGGAGCCAGTAAAATCCTGTTCCATCCTTCAGTTTTGCCCTGTGCCACCCCTGCTTTTTATCGAGAGATGTTTGTGCGAAACCTTCCTCAAGGTTATACAGATACCGACCGATTCCCCATTGAACGGCAGCGCGCTTCATTGCACCGGAACGACCACCTTTGACGGCTTCTACCTGCGTGTTTTCAGCAGCATCCCATTTGGTTACCCATTCGGAATCAATCTTTATTGATATGCCGCATTCAACTCCGCCGTTGTTGGGAATATCGCGGTATTCATTGCGCCATCCTGCTTTGCCGCAAACATCGTCCAGGCGTTTCATGATTGCCCGGTTCGTGACATAAGCCAGCACCATAGCCCACACCTTGCCATCGCGTGTTTTACCGCTTTGCTGTATTCGCCATTCGATATCTTCAGGGCTGAATGGCTCATCGAATTTGTTCAAATCCATAATTCACCTCAGAATGGACACGGCCCAAGGAAATAACGCTGATTTAATACTTCGACTCGGGACAAATTAAGGCATACCCGCATTCCTTCGCGGTCACCATTATGGCGATACCAGAGAGCTTTCTGCGTGCACATGCGTCTCTGTAACTTGCTCTCCTTCACTGTGGTTGCAAGTGACATGAATATCTCCTTCGTTACCGATTAATTCTTTCATCTGACGAATGAATTCTTCGTCTGACCAGTTATCTGTAAAACTCATGGACGGCCTTGTTGTTTCAAAATATCCCAAAGCTTTTCGAGCAAACTTTTCATTCTTGGTTGTTTAAAGTCTGCTCCGGTTAAAATGTTTTTTCGTGAATGCTGCACCGATAAAATTGGGTTGAAAGGGCGAACCGATGCCGCCCCTGCAATAGCGAACTGTTGCATAGGATGCTCCTTCTGTTTGATTGCATAACGAAAACGCCTCGATTGAAGCGTTATTGGTATGCGGTAAAGCCGCGCTCAGGCGGCTTATTTGAAGACTTCTATGAAATCAAGAACTGATGATATTTCGTGGCTGAATGATTTTCTTTTATATCTTTCTATCGCAGAATCTACCTGGTGTTTATAGTCATCGTCGTTTGAGTATTTAACGAAGCATTCTATTGTCTCAGGCGTTACAGCTATAAGGCTCCACCAACCTTCATCAGATTGATATTCAAATCCCATGCTTTCAAGCCATCCAGCATATTTCCCTCCAGCATCTTGCCAGTGTGTTTTTTCTGCAAGGAAGCTGTTAACCGTCATATGTGCATCAAGGCATTTATCCAACTGTTTACCATTAAGTAGCCATGCACTGACAGTTGCACAACCTAAATCAACTGATTGAGTAGGGATATTGAATTGGTCGTAATTATCTGGATTAACCAGAATATCTGTAATTTCCATAATTCCTCCGTCAAAAAATTGCCCTCACACTGGAGGGCAAAGAAGATTTCCAATAATCAGAACAAGTCGGCTCCTGTTTAGTTACGAGCGACATTGCTCCGTGTATTCACTCGTTGGAATGAATACACAGTGCAGTGTTTATTCTGTTGTTAGTGCCAAAAATAAAGGCCGACTATGCGGACTCGGAAGGAAGTCCAATCATCTTATTCAAATCTTCTACCCGTAAAGCAGGAAGTGCTGTACTTGCTTTGTCTGCTTCTTTTGGTAGCAATTCTTTGCTTTCAGGCCAAACTTCAATAAGTCGCTTAACTGTTGTGACTGAGTTCAAAGCAGCCCATACATTTGATTCGATATCCTTTTTCTTGGCTTCAAGTTTTTGTTGCAATGCGCAGATTTCATCAAACCTTTTTGTTATTTCGTGTTCTGCATCAAACATGCATTTATCTTTGGTTGGAGTAGGGAGCAATATATCTTCGCCGTTGCCGTCTTTCCCATATGAATGCCATCCAACCCTTCTGCCAGATACAGTCAGATAAATTGAAGTAGAACGAACATCGTATGAGTAAAATGAACATCCCATCTTTTCAAGTTCTTCACTTATAGCTACTAACCTGGATGATAACTGATCCACTTCCTCAGTTTTCTTTTTACCGCCAAACGCAATAACTCTGGCGTCAAGTGCAAGCTGGTTCTTTAACTTTGTTACTTCTTCAAGTTCAGTGAAAACCCCAGACTTAATTAAAGCGTTACGAGCGATTTTCTCTTTCATTCTCGTAGTTAAGAGGATTGATGACATATTAATTCCTCTCAAATAAGTGGTTTGCTGCCTAATTTTATTTTCTGGCGACCAACACAAGTCACCTTGCTGTCAGTTGTTTTGATTTCCTGTAGCCTGCCGCGTAAAGAGCTACATTTGGAAGACATACACCAGTTTCTGGTTGCCTATGCCCAAACTCATTCGCGTACACAATGGCCGCTCTCTCCAGATTGCGTCTGTATTCTTTCTGTTGCCAGATCACGTCCTGTGCCATGAACTTAATTGGCTTAGCGTCTTCTATGCGCTCAGGCGTTTCGTGAGTACCTTTAGCCTGAATCTGCGCTCTGCTTAGAGTAGGGCGGTGTAATACTTCTGAACTTATTGCTTCTTCGCGGGCCAGTACGCCGTTAGCTAATGCCTTTGCCTTTAAACGCTCACGACGACGAGAACGTGAATTGCCTTTGAACTGAGTTCTGCGTGTCATATAGACCTCCTGATGAACTTTGGTGGTGTGGTAGGTGGGAGACCCATTTCGACCTGTTTCGGCCTACTTCAATTCGGCAATAGTCCCGCAGGCCTCGCCGCTTTACGTGCGACATATTCCCGTCCATGAACCCTTCACCACACCCCAAAGTTCACTTTGGTTATTGCGCTTTGTCAGCGCCGTAGATTCATATTCGAATCGTTGTATATTCACCGCCCTGGTGAGTAGTGCGTCCTGCTGATGTGTTTAGTATCACCGCCAGTGGTATTTATGTCAACACCGCCAGAGATAATTTATCACCGCAGATGGTTATCTGTATGTTTTTTATATAGATTTATTTTTTTGCAGGGGTGTGTGGCTTGGGAGGTGATCGAGAGATCTGAATTGCGATGTTTAGTGAGTTGTATCTATTAATTTTCAAATAAATACAATTGGTTATGTGTTTTGGGGCGAACGTGAGGCAAAGAAAACCCGGCGCGGTGGCCGGGTTTATTTATTGCTTAGGAGCTTGTTGTGATGACGATTGGTTAGTTGGAGCGCTCGTTAATGGTTGCTGTGTCGGTACCTGTATTATAATTGGAGCCGGGCTGGTTACTGATGGTGACTTGTCATTGCCGGAGATAATCCAACTTGAGGCTAACATCACGCCAGACAGAATCACAGTAACTAAAGTCAAGCCAACGGCCATCGCCCACTGAGTCGTTGTAAGTCCCGTTTTCAAACCGCCGATTTCACCTTTAATTTCAGCAATACCTCTCTCAATAGAAGAAAATTGCTGAGTATAATAGGTTTTAAAGTCAGCTGATTCGCGACGCATTTCCGCAGCAATAGACTCTACCTCTGATTTGTTTTGTGAAAGCTTTGCGTCAAGTTCTTCTCTGGACATTCCGCTCACGCTTACCTCCAGGGTATCACTCTTCATCGCTACATCTTCCTTACTTGGGCGCAAACCCGTTTCGTCCATGGCGTATGAAACTCTATTTGATACCTTAGCATCAATACCAATACTTTGGTACTGAGATGGATCCCCATAAGGAGAAACGGTTGTCGCTGCTAGGGTTGCACTAACTATAATACTTGGAAGAACTGATGATGTTGTTCCTGAGGTAGGTTGAACTGAAGAAACTGGCTTCAGTCTTTCCATAGCCCATTATCCCTGAGAGCTACCTGTAATGATTTTACTAATGCAACAGCTTGATCCGGGCTCATTGAGACTGACATGTTAGGGGTCAACTCAACTTTTACTTGGAAGCTATTCTTTCCTTGCTCATCAGACTGCATGTGATGCTCAAATTCATGGCGGTAAAAAGTAATGATTGTTTCAGCACGATCAGGCGTAATAAGAACTGATGTGGCGGTCATGTGCTGAGGTATGATTTTAATAGTGTTATCTGACATAAGTATCCTTTTTGTTTCCTTAGTATTTTTTTGCATTGACATCAGAAATAGCGAATCCACAAGAGTATGAGTAAAGCTAATCAGTTTAGTGATACGGTGACTATTAAAGTGGTAAACCACATCAAAGCTCGCAGAGTGCATACCAGGCTGTCACACATGACAAAGTAACGAGGATGCCTGATCTCATAGCGCTCAAAGAGACATGCCGATAATGGCATTAACCACGCATGACGCCATAAACACGCCGCCAACGATGAAGCTGGCTTGGTTCTTCCTGGTAGCGCCAAGAGTCAACAGAACCACTGAAAGGGCAAAAAAAGGTATCGCGATTATGCTGAACGTGTTCATGTTGACCTCAACTTATTTCGATTCTCCATCACCCTTAATCCGCCGCCCCATGTGTTTGTTGTGATCCGTTGCTGGCCTTAACCAAACGTCTCTTCAGGCCACTGGCTGGCGATAACTTTCCCCACAACGGAACAACTCTCATTGCATGGGATCATTGGGTACTGTGGGTTTAGTGGTTGTAAAAACACCTGACCGCTATCCCTGATCAGTTTCTTGAAGGTAAACTCATCACCCCCAAGTCTGGCTATGCAGAAATCACCTGGCTCAACAGCCTGCTCAGGGTCAACCAGAATTAACATCCCGTCAGGAAAACTAGGTTTGGATCCTGTTGGCGCGGTCATGGAATTACCTTCAACCTCAAGCCAGAATGCAGAATCACTGGCTTTTTTGGTTGTGCTTACCCATCTCTCCGCATCACCTTTGGTAAAGGTTCTAAGCTCAGGCGAGAACATCCCGGCCTGAACATGAGAAAAAACAGGGTACTCATACTCACTTCTAAGTGACGGCTGCATACTAACCGCTTCATACATCTCGTAGATTTCTCTGGCGATTGAAGGGCTAAATTCTTCAACGCTAACGTTGAGAATTTTTGCAAGCAATGCGGCGTTATAAGCATTTAATGCATTGATGCCATTAAATAAAGCACCAACGCCTGACTGTCCCATCCCCATCTTGTCTGCGACAGATTCCTGGGATAAGCCAAGTTCATTTTTCTTTTTTTCATAAATAGCTTTAAGGCGACGTGCGTCCTCAAGCTGCTCTTGTGTTAATGGTTTCTTTTTTGCGCTCATACGTTAAATCTATCACCGCAAGGGATAAATATCTAACACCGTGCGTGTTGACTATTTTACCTCTAGCGGTGATAATGGTTGCATGTACTAAGGAGGTTGTATGGAACAACGCATAACCCTGAAAGATTATGCAATGCGCTTTGGGCAAACCAAGACAGCTAAAGATCTCGGTGTATATCAAAGCGCGATCAACAAGGCCATTCATGCAGGCCGAAATATTTTTTTAACTATAAACGCTGATGGAAGCGTTTATGCGGAAGAGGTAAAGCCCTTTCCAAGTAACAAAAAAACAACTGCATAAGTAACACCGCTCTTTTCACAATGGACATTCGTCCTACGTCGCTGACAAAGCGAGCCCCAAGATATCTGACCAACTAAGGCCATATGCGTTTCCACGCATACCTTTCAACTAACTATTCACTATTGGAAAATTAACAAATGACACAAGCAAGTTACAGCAAACTATCACAGCGCGACGTTGATCGCGCAGAAACAGATTTACTCATCAACCTGTCAACGCTTACCCAGCGCGGTCTGGCAAAGATGATTGGCTGTCATGAATCGAAGATAAGCAGAACGGACTGGAGATTTATTGCTTCGGTCTTGTGTGCTTTCGGAATGGCATCAGACATCAGTCCGATTAGCAGGGCTTTTAAGTATGCGCTTGATGAAATCACAAAGAAAAAATCCCCGGCCGCCACCGAGGATTTTAAGCAAATTGATATGCAATTCTGAGGGAATTACTGGATCAATCCACAGGAGTAATTATGACAAAACAACTCAGTCCTTACCAGGACAAAATTCACAAACACATACTACGTGATCGCTTCCTGTCCAGCTTCAAGCAGCCTGGTCGATTCCGGGCTGAGTTGGAAAAAGTGAAGCTGATGCAGAAGGAGAAAGGTCATGAGTAACATATCTAATCTAGCCGAAGCCAGAGAGGCCAGAAGGCTACAACAACCGCATCAAAGCAGCGGTAAGGGGTATGCCTTGCTGCACCGTAAAATTATGGATGTGCCGTTTTACAAGGACGCAGAAGCAGCGCATCTGTGGGTTCACTTAATCCTCAAAGCAAAGCATACGCCTGAGTATGTAATGACTGACGCAGGAGAAATTCTGGTAGGCAGAGGGAAGCTACTTGGCGGTAGAAACTCTCTGGCGTTTGAAACAGGACTCAAACCAGATCGCGTTCAGTACCTGCTTAGAAAGTTCAAAAAACTCGGCATGATTGACTGGGTTTCACACGGTAAATTCTCAGTTTTCTCGGTAGAGAAATATGACGATTATCAGTCAAATTTTGTACCAGCAGATTACCAGCAAATTACCACCTCAAAGCCAGCAATACCAATGCCTGCAAGCAATACTGTACCAGCAGATTACCAGCAAATTACCACAGATAAAGAATATAATAATATTATCTCTAATACTGACGTATTAGAGAGTGCTACAGCAGACAAAAAGTCTGACAAGAAAAAACCTTCCGTCAGCTGTCAGGATGTTGTCGATGCTTACCACGAAATCCTTCCTGAAGCGCCAAGAATCCGCGCACTGAATGACAAGCGTAAAAACCAGATCCGAACGTTCTGGCGCAAAGCCGGAGTGATAACCCGCCAGCTTGACGGGCATGGGTTCACGATGCAGGACTGGAGAAATTATTTGAGCTACGTAGGCGAAAATTGCCGATGGATGTTCGAAGAGCGTCCAAACCATCAACGCGGAACTGTCTGGCACAAAAAGGGATTTGATTTCCTGCTTAACGATAATACCTACCTGAAAGTTCGTGAGGGTGAACACGATGACCGATAATTTTTATGCGCCGCCCCATAGCATCGAGGCAGAGCAGGCGGTGATTGGTGGATTGCTTCTGGATGATGACAGCAGTGAGCGCGTCCAGAAGGTTCTGGCGATGCTGAAGCCTGATTCATTTTACAGCCGGCCACACAAAATCATTTTCGAAGAAATAACCAGAATGCACCGTGAGCAAAAGCCAGTAGATGGCCTGACGCTTTTCGATGAACTGGAGCGTAAATCGTTAACGGCGTCTGTTGGCGGTTTTGCTTATATCGCTGAGATCGCAAAGAACACGCCAAGCGCAGCAAACATCGTTGCTTATGCAATGCAGGTTCGCGAAACCGCAATGGAACGCTACGCCATCAACCGCATGACTGAAGCGACGGAATTGCTCTATTCCCGCAACGGAATGACTGCAACGCAGAAGTACGAAGCTATTCAGTCGATTTTCACGCAACTGACAGACCATGCAAAAACCGGATCGCGTCGCGGCCTTCGCTCATTTGGTGAGGTCATGGAAGACTGGGTTAGCGACCTTGAGAAGCGATTTGACCCGTCAGGCGAACAACGAGGAATGAGCACAGGGATCCCATCGCTGGACAGGATGCTGTCACCGAAAGGTCTGGTGAAAGGCTCTCTGTTTGTCATTGGCGCTCGCCCTAAGATGGGGAAAACGACGCTATACAGCCAGATGGCAATCAACTGCGCAGTGCATGAGAAAAAGCCCGCTCTGATGTTCAGCCTTGAAATGCCCGGTGACCAGATACTGGAAAAACTGGTAGGACAGAAGTCAGGTGTTAACCCGAATATTTTTTACCTTCCGGCGACAAATGACGCTGATGACGGCTATCAGGGTGATTACGATGGTGACTTCAACAGGGCGATCGAAACAGCCAATCGCTTGAGTGAAATCGACATGCTTTACATCGACGACACGCCGGGATTATCTCTGGCTCAAATCGTCAGCGAAAGCCGTCGAATCAAGCGAGAAAAAGGATGTGTTGGCATGATTCTGGTCGATTACCTGACACTAATGACCGCTGAGAAGGCCGATCGCAACGACCTTGCTTACGGCATGATCACCAAAGGACTGAAGAACCTTGCCAAAGAGCTTGATTGCGTTGTTGTGCTTCTGACGCAGCTTAACCGCGCACTGGAAAGCCGAACCAATAAACGCCCATTACCAAGTGACTCACGAGATACAGGGCAGATTGAACAGGATTGCGATTATTGGGTCGGGATCCATCGTGAAGGCGCTTTTGATGACAGTGTTCCACCTGGTGAAACTGAACTAATCCTTCGTCTCAATCGTCATGGCAATACCGGCACGGTGTATTGCATTCAGGCAAATGGCGCTATTTATGACACAGACCAACAGTCCGCTGAAATGCGCCGACGTGAACGCGAGGAACCGCAGTCCAAGAAGAAAGGAGGATTCTGATGACCATCTACATCACTGAGCTAATAACAGGGGCTATTTACACAGTAGCCCTTTTTTATTGGATTAAGAACGAGGGGGATCCTGATGGACACCGTTAACGGAATGTGTTCAGACGCACCGCGTGCCAAGAAATGTAAATGCGGAAAATCACCGACAATATTCGACATGGAGAACGGGTGCCAAATCTACTGCGCTAACCACGCTGCTGTGGCGGCCGCGAATTATCGCAGTGCGGTAACGGAGTGGAATAACCTGAAATCTGTTAGAGAGGGAAGTCATGAAAAAACTAACCTTTGAAATTCGATCTCCAGCACATCAGCAAAACGCTATTCACGCAGTACAGCAAATCCTTCCAGACCCAACCAAACCAATCGTAGTAACCATTCAGGAACGCAACCGCAGCTTAGACCAAAACAGGAAGCTATGGGCCTGCTTAGGTGACGTCTCTCGTCAGGTTGAATGGCATGGTCGCTGGCTGGATGCAGAAAGCTGGAAGTGTGTGTTTACCGCAGCATTAAAGCAGCAGGATGTTGTTCCTAACCTTGCCGGGAATGGCTTTGTGGTAATAGGCCAGTCAACCAGCAGGATGCGTGTAGGCGAATTTGCGGAGCTATTAGAGCTTATACAGGCATTCGGTACAGAGCGTGGCGTTAAGTGGTCAGACGAAGCGAGACTGGCTCTCGAATGGAAAGCGCGATGGGGAGATCGGGCTGCATGACTATCAAATCAAATACGCCAGCACACGACAAGGACTGCTGGCAAACGCCGCTTTGGCTTTTTGATGCACTGGATATTGAGTTTGGATTCTGGCTGGATTCGGCAGCGAGCGACAAAAATGCTCTGTGTGCTCACTGGCTAACTGAGGCCGACGACGCGCTCAATTCTGAGTGGGTAAGCCACGGTGCAATCTGGAATAACCCACCGTACAGCAATATCAGGCCGTGGGTAGAAAAAGCCGCTGAGCAGTGCATACAACAGCGACAGACGGTAGTGATGCTTGTGCCAGAGGATATGTCAGTCGGATGGTTCAGCAAGGCTCTGGAGAGTGTTGACGAAGTTCGCATTATCACTGATGGACGGATTAATTTTATCGAACCATCGACAGGGCTGGAGAAGAAGGGAAACAGCAAAGGCTCCATGCTGCTGATTTGGCGACCGTTCATCAGTCCTCGACGGATGTTTACTACCGTATCCAAAGCGGCATTGATGGCGATCGGGCAGGGCGTCAGGAGGGCGGCATGAGGCGACAGCGACGAAGTATCACCGACATCATCTGCGAAAACTGCAAATACCTTCCAACGAAACGCTCCAGAAATAAACGCAAGCCAATCCCAAAAGAATCTGACGTAAAAACCTTCAACTACACGGCTCACCTGTGGGATATCCGGTGGCTAAGACATCGTGCGAGGAAATGACAATGCTTTTAATTCAACCTGGATTTGGCCTTAGCATCAAAAAAGGGCACATGTTTGGCGAGAAAGAGTCTCAACGAAAAATGGTGTCTATCCAGTTGCCATTTATCAGTATTTATTGGCTAAACAGGGAGGCAACAAATTATTGGTATACATGCGCCATAGCAGCATTTAACGACCCTGAGTGGTTTGTAGAAAACCATCACGCTGTTCGTCAGGCAAAGAGAAAGGCCGAAACGACATACATGAAGGCGTATCGAAAAGCATGGAAAGAACACTGCGATCGATACCAACAAGACATGGAAAAGCTTGAATCAGAAAACATGGAATTAAGACGAAAGCTCGGTGAAGCAAAACGAGACATTGATGCTTACAAGCGACTTTTTAATGGTGAAAGCCATGCTTAGCCCATCCCAATCCCTTCAATACCAGAAAGAAAGCGTCGAGCGGGCTTTAACGTGCGCTAACTGCGGTCAGAAGCTGCATGTGCTGGAAGTTCACGTGTGTGAGCACTGCTGCGCAGAGCTGATGAGCGATCCGAATAGCTCAATGTACGAGGAAGAAGGCGATGGCTAAACCAGCGCGAAGACGATGTAAAAACGATGAATGTCGGGAATGGTTTCACCCTGCATTCGCTAATCAGTGGTGGTGCTCTCCAGAGTGTGGAACCAAGATAGCACTCGAACGACGAAGCAAAGAACGCGAAAAAGCGGAAAAGGCAGCAGAGAAGAAACGACGACGAGAGGAGCAGAAACAGAAAGATAAACTTAAGATTCGAAAACTCGCCTTAAAGCCCCGCAGTTACTGGATTAAACAAGCCCAACAAGCCGTAAACGCCTTCATCAGAGAAAGAGACCGCGACTTACCATGTATCTCGTGCGGAACGCTCACGTCTGCTCAGTGGGATGCCGGACATTACCGGACAACTGCTGCGGCACCTCAACTCCGATTTGATGAACGCAATATTCACAAGCAATGCGTGGTGTGCAACCAGCACAAAAGCGGAAATCTCGTTCCGTATCGCGTCGAACTGATTAGCCGCATCGGGCAGGAAGCAGTAGACGAAATCGAATCAAACCATAACCGCCATCGCTGGACTATCGAAGAGTGCAAGGCGATCAAGGCAGAGTACCAACAGAAACTCAAAGACCTGCGAAATAGCAGAAGTGAGGCCGCATGACGTTCTCAGTAAAAACCATTCCAGACATGCTCGTTGAAGCATACGGAAACCAGACAGAAGTAGCACGCAGACTGAAATGTAGTCGCGGCACGGTCAGAAAATACGTTGATGATAAAGACGGGAAAATGCACGCCATCGTCAACGACGTTCTCATGGTTCATCGCGGATGGAGTGAAAGAGATGCGCTATTACGAAAGAATTGATGGCAGCAAATACCGAAATATTTGGGTAGTTGGCGATCTGCACGGATGCTACACGAACCTGATGAAAAAACTGGAGACGATAGGATTTAACACCAAAAAAGACCTGCTTATCTCGGTTGGCGATTTGGTTGATCGCGGTACAGAGAACGTCGAATGCCTGGAATTAATCACATTCCCCTGGTTCAGAGCTGTACGTGGAAACCATGAGCAAATGATGATTGATGGCTTATCAGAGCGTGGAAACGTCAATCACTGGCTGCTTAATGGCGGTGGCTGGTTCTTTAATCTCGATTACGACAAAGAAATTCTGGCTAAAGCTCTTGCCCATAAAGCAGGTGAACTTCCGTTAATCATCGAACTGGTGAGCAAAGGTAAAAAATATGTCATCTGCCACGCCGATTATCCTTGTGATAAATACGAGTTTGGAAAGCCAGTTGATCATCAGCAGGTAATCTGGAACCGCGAACGAATCAGCAACTCACAAGACGGGATCGTGAAAGAAATCAAAGGAGCGGACACGTTCATCTTTGGTCATACGCCAGCAGTGAAACCACTCAAGTTTGCCAACCAGATGTATATCGATACCGGCGCAGTGTTCTGCGGAAACCTCACATTGATTCAGGTACAGGGAGAAGGCGCATGAGACTCGAAAGCGTAGCTAAATTTCATTCGCCAAAAAGCCCGATGATGAGTGACTCACCACGGGCCACGGCTTCTGACTCTCTTTCCGGTACTGATGTGATGGCTGCTATGGGGATGGCGCAATCACAAGCCGGATTCGGTATAGCTGCATTCTGTGGTAAGCACGAACTCAGCCAGAACGACAAACAAAAGGCTATCAACTATCTGATGCAATTTGCACACAAGGTATCGGGGAAATACCGTGGCGTTGCAAAACTTGAAGGAAATACTAAGGCAAAGGTACTGCAAGTGCTCGCAACATTCGCTTATGCGGATTATTGCCGTAGTGCCGCGACGCCGGGCGCAAGATGCAGAGATTGCCACGGTACAGGCCGTGCGGTTGATATAGCAAAAACAGAGCAGTGGGGGAGAGTTGTTGAGAAAGAGTGCGGAAGATGCAAAGGTGTCGGCTATTCAAGGATGCCAGCAAGCGCCGCATATCGCGCTGTGACGATGCTAATCCCAAACCTTACTCAACCCACCTGGTCACGCACTGTTAAACCACTGTATGACGCTCTGGTGGTGCAATGCCACAAAGAAGAGTCAATCGCAGACAACATTTTGAATGCGGTCACACGTTAGCGTCATGATTGCCACGGATGGCAACATATTAACGGCATAATATTGACTTTTTGAATAAAGTTGGGTAAATTTGACATCAACGATGGATAAATGCACTCGTTAAATAAAGCCCTGAGTTAATAGCTCGGGGCTTTTTGCGTTTCTAAGGGCTGCCATTTGGCGGCCTTTTCTATTTCAGGCTCACGGGAATCAATTACTGCGTGCTTTGTTGATAAATCCAGCCCGTGAAGCCTGACCCTTTTCATACACACACAGCGCCATCCGAAAAATCGGAGGTGAGGCTATGACCAGAATGAGCACCATTTACAGCAGACTTTCATATGGAACAGGAACCACGCTGACCGGCTGCGGTGTATCAGCGAAGGCATATGCCGAAACAGCTAAAACAGCAAAAGAGGTGTCCTGGATGTTGGCCGACAGAATTGCAGGGTTAAGCCTGAGCGACTGGGCAATTATTGTCGGTATCGCATGCACGGTAATCACATGTGCAGTGAACTGGTATTTCCGCTGGAAAGAACGGGAGGATCGGCGCAATGGCTATGCCACAAAAGCTGAAGAATAGCGTTATTGCAGCTATACCCGCTGGCGCTATTGCTATCGCTGCGGCGTTGATTACTGGCCCAACGGGTAATGATGGCCTTGAAGGTGTACGCTATCAGCCTTATCGGGATGTTGTTGGAGTGTGGACTGTATGCTGGGGCCATACTGGTAAAGATATTATCCTCGGCAAGACCTACACCAAAGCAGAGTGCCAGACGCTGCTTGATAAAGACCTGAATATTGTCGCCCGTCAGATTAACCCATATATCAACGTTCCGATCCCCGAAACGATGAGAGGGGCGCTGTACTCATTTGCGTATAACGTAGGCGCGGGAAACTTCAAAACCTCCACACTGTTACGAAAAATCAACCAGGGTGATTCGAAAGGCGCATGCGAACAACTGCGGCGCTGGATCTATGCTGGTGACAAACAGTGGAAGGGTTTAATCACCCGGCGTGAGATTGAGCGTGAAGTTTGCCTGTGGGCAGAGAAATCTCAGGTTCTTGGTGATGGGCTCGGGCCGCTTAACCCAGGCATTCCGGTATCAGTTCCGGGGGTATTTTGATGAAAATCAGCAAAATTACGATTGTCGCGATTCTGCTGGTGGTCGTCGTAACCATCATTGCGGTGCTCTGTGTTCTGCTGGTACGCAGCAATGCGGCACTGACCGCGTCAGAGAGTGATAACCGGGTGCTGCGCAGCGACAACGCACTACAGGCGACGGTGATAACTACCCAGGCTTTCAACTTCAACCGGTTTAATCAGGTAGCTGAGAACGCCAGCCTCATGAATTCGCTGATAGATGCTGGTGCCGAGAAAACTGTCATCGAATACCGGGAGATTCTCCGACGTGAAAAGACCTGTGATCTGCCTGTTCCTGCTGATGTCGCTGGTGGGCTGCTCAAATACGCGTACCGTTTACGTGCCAGCGCAATGCACCCCGATACCGGGAACACTAACGCAACCGATGATAGTACCGCTGCCGCCAGCTCAATGACGTATTGTCAGGCCGTCCTCTGGATTGAGCCGCTACTGGCAACGATAGAAAAGGGTAATAACAATTTTTCCGGTATACGGGAGATTGAGAATAACCGCGCAATGCGATAACTATCACAGTTTCACTCGGTGGTTAGCTTGATAAGGATAAAAAGGACTCCATGATGTAGATTCTGATGCTAATAAGGATAAAAAATGATTTTTCCCATTGTGAAGTCTGTCTACATCAACAGCAAAACTGATAGTCGTTTAATACGTTATGATGTTATTCGTACTGACCCCGATACCTACCTCGTCAAAGTTTTCGATAATCAACAGCGTGGAATTTCGGTACCAGGCCTGATTAGTCAAATTTCCGAGTTCGAAATAACTCGTGCTGCCTATAATGAAAAATATCAGGTGGGTAATCGCGTAGTCGTGAAAATGAATGCGGACCCCGGATTTGAAAACACCATTGATGGTGAGTTGCAAGCACATCGAGATAGTTTGTCGTGAAAACAACCGCCTCCGGGCGGTTTTTTGTTTCTGCATGGGGAAGAAATTATGGCTGCTCTTAAGAACCTTATTCAGCAGTTGAATCAAATGCAAAAGCAAATTCCATTTGCGACAGCTCAGGCTATGACCAAAGTTGTACGCCAGATAGAGACGGCACAGAAAACAGCGTTTGAACGTCATCTGGAGAGCCCTACACCGTTTACTGTTAAATCAGTTGGTTCGGTTGCTGCGAGAAAGAACAACCTGACCGCAAAGGTTTTTGTCCGTGATACTGCGGCTGGCTATCTGGAACCATTCGAGTTTGGTGGAGAGCACAAGCTCAATAGCCAGGCTCTTTTGAACCCCAAGAACGTCAAACTGAACAAATACGGCAACATGCCGCGCAATAAGCTCTCACAGCTTAAAGCAAAGGAAAATGTATTCGTAGGTGAGGTGGATGGCGTTAACGCTGTCTGGCAGCGTAAGAAACCGATGAAAGCTAAGAAGCGACGGGCCAAGCGCTCCGCTAATGGGACGCGAAGGCCGAAACGTAAACAGCGTTCTCCAAAGCTTTTGATCCGGTTTGGTGATGCGCTACCTGTGACTCCAGTGCTGGGGTATATGGATAGGGCCCGTACCATGGCGAACGCACTGCTACCGTCTGCTTTAAATCAGGCGATAGCAGAAGCCATCAGGACGGCAAAATAAAAGCAGTAACTTATAAGTTAATTTCGCAAGCTTTTATGAAGCTGTTTACTGCAGTTGTCGATCCAGAAACATTGGCTGACATGGAATGCTGGTTTCCGCCATCCTTTGTTTGCACACCAACTAACACTTTGGATTTCGCCCCCTGAAGCTGCTTAAGCACTGTTTTTAGTTGGTCCGCGTCATCCGATTGAATCTGGAGGCTCTGAACATTACGTCTTGAAAGGGTAGCATCGAGCTTCACTGCGGTATTCCCGTCGACCTTCATTATCAGGTCCATTGGTACCTCTGATAGTGATTCGGTGCTTTTATCCATTTCAACGTATGCCGCCGATAGCTTTTCTTTAGTGCAGTCAAACACAATGGCGCCATTGTCGGATGAAACTTCGCCAAGCATCATTGCTTTCTTACCACCAGAGAAAAGGTCATCTTCAGTATTAGTCACCCACTGGGCATGAGCAATTGGTGATGCCAGCACTGCGGCTACGAAAGTTATTTTGATTATATTGTTACCCATTACATTCTCCTTGTATTGAATAGGAATAATCATAGTCGGAGCGAATGGTCGAAGCCATTAAAAAAATGGGTCCTTCCTGAGACTTTTGTAAGGTACGGGCATTGCGCGCCGCGGTGTTTTCCTAGCTACAACTTTCAGATTTGTGTCCCATGTCCCACCTCTGGCGATCATTACGGACACCTCGCCAGCTCTGGCTATTCCAGTTTATTCCAGTGGGACATTCTGGTGGGACATGGCAAAAATGTCCCAGGCGAATGTCCCACCCCAGAAAATGTCCCAGGTGATGTCCCATGACCACGATGAACCAGAGTCAGTACGCACAACATTCAGGTGTGGATCGCAAAACAATTGGTCGGTGGATTAAAGCCGGGCGCTTCATTGTGATGGACGGAGACCTGATTGACGTAGAGGCCAGCGATGCGGCATTGAAGAAAAACCGCGATGGCAAAGACCCGCGCGCCTCGAACGCGAAGAAAAAGAAAACTCCCGTCGTTAGCGATAACGATGATGACGGTGATGAAATCAATAAAACTGTCCGCCAGATAATGCTCACTGAAGGGGCAGATCTTTCGAGAGAGGAAGCGGGACGTATCCGCGAGAATTACATGGCCCTGCAGGCAAAGCTGCAGTATGAAAAAGACAGCGGCCAGCTTATTGAGCTGACAGCAGCCGAGGAGGTTTTATTCAACGCCTTTCGCCAACAGCGTGATGCCTGGCTTAACTGGCCGTCCAGGGTGGCGCCGCTAATGGCTGCTGATCTGGATGTACCGGCGGACAGGATGACAGAGGTGCTGATTGAACATGTCCACAAACACATCTCAGTCCTCGGAGAGCCAGAGTTTAACCCGGCAGAAGATTGAGCGTCTTGAATTAAGCGTCCGCAAAGGCTGGACACCCCCGCCGCGTATCAGTGTGCCGCAGTGGGCAGATGACTATCGTAAGCTGGCAAAAGAGGCTGGGAGCACTTCGGGAAACTGGGAAACATCGACGGTAGAAATTGCCCGCGGACCGATGCTTGCCGCGACGGAGTCCGGGGTTCATATCATCACTGTAATGTGCTGTACCCAGTTGATGAAGACAGCACTGCTGGAAAACCTTTTTGGCTATTTTGCCCACCTCGATCCTTGTCCGATACTGCTGCTGCAGCCGAAAGAAGAAGCCGCTGAACAGTTTTCGAAAGAGCGTATTAGCCCGCTGGTAAGGGTGACGCCGGTACTGCGTAAAATCATCGGTGATTCGAAACAGAAAAGCTCGAAAGAAACCATTCTTTACAAGGCATTCACTGGCGGATTTCTGGCGCTGGCGGGTGCTGGTAGCCCTGATAACCTTGCGCGTCGTCCGATTCGTGTCCTGCTGGCGGATGAAGTGGACAAGTACCCGATAACCCGCGAAGGCGATCCAATTGCGCTGGCCGAAGAGCGTACAGCGACATTTGGCCTGACCTGGCTGTCTGTACGCGCCTGTTCGCCGACGGTGGAGGATGAGAGCCGCATTGCTGACAGCTACGCCGACTCCGATCAGCGCCGGGCATCTGTGGTTTGCCCGCACTGTGGCCACCGCCAGTTCCCCGACTTTTTCAAACACGTTCAGTGGCCGAAAGAGGGAGATAAACACCTGACTAAATCGGCGATGCTCTATTGCGAATGCTGTGGTAGTGGCTGGTCCGAAGGACAGCGCCTCAGAGCTCTGCACACTATTCGATGGCATCAGACGCGCCCATTTGAGTGCTGCGGGGAGCGGCACTCACCGCTGATGGATTATGACCTTGCCTGGCGGGCGGCAGACGAGGGCAGCGTTGAAAAGGTCTGGCAATGGTCAGAGTCGGAACGGCATGCGGTCTATCGCGCAATCTGCCCCTCCTGTGGAAAGGAGGCAGTCGATAACCACCACGCGGGGTACCAGGCATCCAAGCTTTTCAGCACCTGGCAAAAAGATAAGCCGTCGGATATTGCGAAAAAATATATCGATGCGAAGGGCGATCCGGATAAGGAACAGGCGTGGTGGAATACCCAGATGGGGCTTCCGCACCGACCTAATCATGGGAAACAGCTCCCTGTTGATGTTCTGCTGGCGCGCCGGGAAATATTTCCGGCCGTCGTTCCGGACGGGGTGGCATTGTTAACAGCTGGAGTTGATACCCAGGACGATCGCTTCGAAATTACGATCACCGGCTGGGGGAGAGATGAAGAATCGTGGTCGGTCGCGCATGACGTTATTTATGGTGACCTTGAGACGGAAGAACCCTGGAAGCGACTGGATGCATACCTGAAACAGATCTGGCGACGTGGTGACGGGCGCGGCCTGAATATCATGGCAACGTGCATGGACTCCGGCGGCCACCATACGCAGAAGGTATACGAATTCGCCAAAGAGCGTCTTGGCCGTCGTGTCTGGGCAATTAAGGGGGAGTCTGCACAGGGAGGCAAACGCAATCCTGTCTGGCCGACCAAACGACCATCATCGAAAAGCAAAGCCAGTTTCCGCCCTGTCATTCTGGGGGTTAACTCAGCGAAAGACGTGATACGCGGTCGCCTGCATCTTGAGCCACCCAAACCTGGCGCCGCCGCTGCGGGTTATATGCATTTTCCTGACGATCGCGATCTCGGGTACTTCAATCAGCTGCTGGCGGAGCGACTGGTTTACAAAGTCATTTCCGGGCAGCGGTACAGTATCTGGGAAGCAATACCAGGACGAGCTAACGAAGCGCTTGACTGCCTCGTTTACAGCTATGCCGCGCTGTGCGGTCTCAAACATATGGGGTTAAAACTCAACGTCCGGGCCGCCAACCTCGAAGCCGATCCGGATAAGTTCCTGCCAGCGCCAGTTGGACAGGAAGAAAAAATCAATTACGAGCTGCCGGGTGCGGTTATTGAAGAACCAGCGCCGGTCAAACGTAAGCGAATATCGCAACTCCTGCCGAAATAAGGAAAATCATGTTCAACCGGAACACCAGCCTGCTTGCCGGCGCAATGACTGACGATCAGCTCAGGGATGCGCTTGCGAAAGCTCAGCAGGCGTACATTGATTTAGCAACCGGGAGCCACGGTGTTTCGTTTTCCTATACGCAGGGAGACGGGACGCGATCAGTGTCCTATCAGCAAAGCACCCTGGCTGATCTGCTGGCCCTGATTCAACTTCTGCAGGCGCAACTGGGGATTATCTCTCGCCCCCGGAAACCAGCGAGGTTTAGATTCTGATGAATAAAGTACAGATACTGGGCTCTGATGGGCAGCCGTTGCGACAGCAGCGTCCTTCTATGCTGGTGGGGGGGAGCCGCGTACCTTATGACGCAGCTGACTCTTTCAGCGATCAACTGGCGAACTGGCAACCCGCGCTGTGGTCCCCGGACAATGAAATTAACATTTACCGGGATCGCATCGTGTCCCGCGCACGCGATCTGGTCCGTAATGACGGCTGGGCAAACGGTGCGGTCACACGTCTGCTGGATAATGCGGTTGGTGCCAACTTCCGCCCCATCATGAAACCCGATTACCGTGTTCTCAGAATGATCACCGGAAACAAGGCGTTTGATGCGTCCTGGGCGGAAGAGTACGGAAAAGCACTGGACGGGCACTGGCGGACCTGGAGTAACGATCCTGGCCGGTATTGTGATGTTGAACGAAAACTCACCGTGTCGCAGATGTTGCGCCTGGGATTTCGTCACAAGCTTATTGACGGGGATGCTCTGGCCATTCTCCAGTACAGAACTGACAGGCTTGGTCCCGGAAGAGGGCGTTACGCCACCACGGTACAGATTGTCGATCCTGACCGCCTCAGTAATCCTCAGCAGAATTTCGATATGCCAAATGTCCGTGGTGGCGTTGAAATTGATGCGGACGGTGCGCCGGTTGCTTACCACATCAGGGAGGCCCATATCGGTGACTGGTGGAGCGGGGCTAAAACCATGACGTGGCAGCGTATCCCGCGTGAAACTGACTGGGGCCGCCCGCATGTGGTTCACGATTTTGATCATGAGCGTGGCGCGCAGCACCGCGGTAACGGCATCCTGACTCCGGTTATCCAGCGTCTGAAAATGCTGGTGAAGTATGACCAGAGTGAGCTTGAGGCAGCAATTCTTAATGCCATATTCGCCGCTTACATTGAGTCACCCTATGACCCTGCGATGGTTCAGTCTGCCCTGGGCGAGACCTATGACGAGTCGGAGTTAGGCACTTATCAGGACGGGCGTGTTGAGTTCCATAACGATCGGCGTCTGACACTTCAGAATGGTGCCCGAATGCCCATTCTTTATCCTGGTGAGAAAATCACGACGGTTAACGCGGCGCGGCCCTACAGCAATTTTGAAGTCTTCGAATCTGCTGTTCTCCGTAATTTTTCTTCAGGAACAGGGTTGTCCCCACAGCAGGTCACCCAGGACTGGTCTGACGTTAACTACAGTTCTGCACGCTCCTCGTTGCTGGAGGCATGGAAAACACTGACTCGCCGCCGGGACGATTTTTCTACCGGCTTCGCTCAGCCCATTCTCACCGCCTTTGTTGAAGAAGTTCACGACAATGAGGATTTACCCCTGCCCGCAGGCGCACCTGATTTTGTTGACGCCAGAGCCGCGTATTCTCGCGCGCGCTGGATGGGGCCAGGGCGCGGCTGGGTGGATCCGGTTGCAGAGAAAAAAGGCGCCATTCTTGGTCTGGATGCCGGACTTTCCACCCTCGAGATTGAGGTGGGTGAAAACGTCGGTGAAGACTGGGAAGAAGTGCTTGATCAGCGCCAGAGAGAAATTGAGTCATGTCTTAAACGCGGATTACCGCTTCCGAGCTGGGCACAGGCTGACCAGTTTGCGAGCCAGACCATTACCGATCCGGAGGAAAAGTGAATCTACCCCATCTGGCCCAGCGATTATTTAACACCCCGCTGGCGCTGCACCCGAGTAAAGCCGAAGTCATCATGGCATCCGTAATGGACCGATTTGGTATCAGTAAAATCGAATCTTCTCTTGCCATGGAGGATGACTGGTACGGATATGACGATAACCGGGGACGTGAATCCCGTAGTGATCCGGGTTATGACAATGTGCTGGGTGTCGCCGTCATCCCGATATGCGGAACGCTGGTGCAAAAACTGGGCAGTCTGCGTCCGTACAGTGGAATGACAGGGTATGACGGCATTCGTCAGGCGTTTCTTACTGCGATGGAAGATCCCGACATTTCGGGCATTTGCCTGGATATCGACTCACCCGGCGGCGAGGTCGCTGGATGCTTCGATCTGGTTGATGTCATTTACGGCTCCCGGGGGAAAAAGCCTATCCATGCCATTCTGACGGAAAGCGCTTATTCCGCTGCGTATGCCATTGCCAGTGCAGCGGACCGGATTTCTGTTCCGCGCACCGGCGGAGTGGGTTCTGTGGGTGTGATCACCATGCACATTGACTGGACGCAGCGGATTAAAGATGACGGTCTTAAAGTTACGATCATCACCTATGGATCCCGCAAGGCTGAAGGTTCGCCGCTGAGAGAGTTGTCAGATGAAGCGCTGGCCGCCATCCAGCAGGACATTAACACCATGGGCGAATTGTTTGTGAACACTGTTGCCAGAAACCGGGGGATTAGCGCAAAGGTTATAAAAAGTACCCAGGCCGCCTGTTTTATGGCTGCTGATGGCGTTGAAATTGGACTGGCTGATGAGGTGTGTCCTCCTGACGCTGCGTTCAAAAACTTACTTGAAAAAACAGGAGCCTGAAATGGCAAAGAAAAAGACGTTTAGTTTTGCTCACCTCATTGGTCTTGGCCCTTCCGCTTCTGAGGAAGAAGAGGATAAAAAAGCCAAAAAAGCGAAAGCCCGTCGCGCGGAAGAGGATGAGCGCGAAGATGATGCCGATGATGATGAGCGCGACGACGACGCGGAAGAAGACGAACGCGACGATGATGCTGAAGATGACTGCGATGATCCGGATGCGTCAGAAGATGATGATTCTGAAGACGACGGCGACGACGATCGCAAAGAGAGTAAGGCGGTAAAAAATGCACGCGCTGCTGAGCGTAAACGCTGCGCCCGTATTTTCGGCAGTAAGCATGCAGCTGCGAATCCTTCACTGGCCGCGTCACTGGCTTTCAATACCGGGATGAGTTCTGCGGCAGCAATTAATGTCCTAGCCTCTTCGGCTCCGGCCGCAGCCGCATCTCAGCCATCCCGTAAACGCTCTCTCGATCAGCGTATGCAGGAAAGCCACCAGGTCCGGCTTAATCCGGATAGCGGACAGAAAGAGACCGGAAAGTCTGCGCTGGTAAGTAAAATGACCGGCCTCTACAACTCCACAAGAGGAGAGAAATAATGGATCAGTTTGGTCAGAATGCGTTTGCGCCTGGCATGAAGAGCGCGCTGTTTGTTCCGGATCAGCTTGTCGCTGGCACGCTCCAGCTGGTGACTGACACCGGGATCATTACGGGCGGTGCCTTTAAGCGTGGTACTGTCCTGGGCCTGGTGGCTGCCAGCGGGAAATACACGCAATGTGTGAAAACGGCTGAAGATGGCAGTCAGTTACCCGTTGCTATTCTGGTTGATGATGTTGATGCATCGTCTTTCGATCAGAACGGCGGCCTGTATCTGATGGGGGAATTCAACCAGCACCGAATTATTTTTGATAACTCCTGGACGACCGCTGACCTGAAAAAAGCGCTCCGACCGCTGGCTATCTTCCTGAAAGACAGTGACCAGGCACCTGTAACCACCTCCTGATTTCCCCCACGGCTCTCCTGACGAATGCTTTAACCGGCAGGGGCTGGCTCGTTTAAATTTTTTGCCAGCTGCGGCTGGCACTATCAAGAGACTGAATATGGAAAATATTTTTGATACCAGCGTGCTGGTGCAGGTTGTTCCTAACCTGAAAACCAGTCAGAACTGGCTGCTCGATCGCTTCTTCCCGAATGTCGTAACTTACGAGACTGAAGAAGTGGCGATTGATGTTGATGTCGGCCTGCGTCGTATGGCGCCGTTCGTCTCCCCGCTGGTGGAAGGTAAGCTGGTCGAATCCCGTAAATACCAGACCAATACCTTTAAACCGGCATACATCAAAGATAAGCGCGCGCCGGACCTGCGCAAACCTATCCGTCGCCAGATTGGTGAGCGTATTGGCGGGGAATATACCGCTGCCGAGCGCGAAATGCTGAACCTTCAGTTTGAAATGGCTGACCAGATTGACATGATCAACCGTCGTCTGGAATGGATGGCGGCCAGTGCGCTGGTGTCCGGGACCGTAACCGTCGCCGGGGAGGGCTATGAAACTAAGGTGGTGGATTTCGGTCGTGCTTCGGATCTGACCATCACTCTTAGCGGCTCGGATAAATGGCCTCTGACCGTTGCAGCTGGCGCTACCAATACCCAGCCATCAGATGACATTGAAATCTGGCAGACTACTTTCCTGAAAGAGTCCGGCTCTGTCGCCACGGATCTGGTCTTTACGAATAAGTCATGGCGTGCATTCCGACTGGATACCACCATCAAGGATAACGCCATTACATTCCCGGCGCTGAGCCCGTTTGGTAACCAAATTAACGCCGGCCCACAGGCGATGAAGGGCGCAATTTATAAAGGGCGTTGGGGTAACTTTGACCTCTGGTTATATAACGACTGGTTTATTGACCCGCTGGACAACGTCGAGAAGCCTATGATCCCCGATGGCGCTGTCATTATGAGTGGTGCCGATCTGATGGGTACCCGCGCCTTTGGCGTTATCCTGGACCCGGCTTTCAACTACGGTCCGCTGGCTTATGCGCCAAAATCCTGGGTGAAAGAAGATCCAGCCCAGCGTCTTATCCTGATGCAATCCTCCCCGCTGGTTATTCCGAGCCGGGTAAATGCATCCCTCTGCGCAACGGTGGTCTGATATGGCAAAACAACCTAATACCGGGCTGGCTGATGATCTGAATGCAGAAGGATCTGCCAAAGACGGCCTGAGCGTTGACGACCTGAATGCTGGCGATAACACCCAGGAAAAACAGCCTTTGAGCAAAACAGATGATGCCGAATTGTCTGTTGATGACGATGGTGGTGACGAAAAATCCGGAGACACTGAATCGCAGGAGTATGTGGTGTTGAAAGGGAATTGCATTCGTCATGACGGGGAGATGTACCGCGAAAATATGCGCATCCCTGTAACCGGCAAAGATGCTGAGCGTCTTCTGCAGTCCGGCGTTATTGCTGATGTTGATGTGCTTCGTAAGCGAGTTCTTGCTTCTCAGCCATCAGTTTCAGTTACGACAGGGTAATGACATGGGCGTGGACTGGGATTCTCATCTTCTGAGTCCGCTGCATGATGTCTTTGGCGATGAGCACGAGTACCGTCCACGTAACGGTACTCCTTTTACAATTAACGGGATTTTTGACCGTGGTTATGCGCAGGTTGCTGAAAACCTTGATGGCGATTCAGAAATTAACACCTCCAGCCCGATGTTGGGTGTGCGCGATGCTGAATTTCGCAAGCTGGGTAAATCGCAACCTGCTGTATCTGACCGGGTATTTATAAAGACGGTCGGTGGTCACATCATCAATCAGTTATTTGTTGTGTCAAACGTCGAACCCGACAGTCATGGCGGATCTCGTCTTGTCCTCAATGTGGTAAAACCGCGATGAATTCAGCAGCGATACGGCAAATGGTTGTCACTGCACTAACCGGGACAACCAGCGCGGGCGACCGCGTATTCTCTCCACGCGACTGGTCAACTTCACCAGATATGTATCCTGTGTTGTTGGTTCAGACGCCTTTTGAACAGAAAAAATCACAGGGGCGTAATACCCCTGCTTTTACCACCCTCACCACTGTCAGGATCACTGGGCGCGTTCAGGAGTATGACGGCGATACAGTGGATGATGGAGCCATGCGGGCAGAGCTGGCGCTTGAAAGCCTTCGCGAGCAGGTGGAGCGCGCGGTGATCAACAGCTACGAACTGACGCGGAATATTCAGAAATACGCGGAAGTTCGTTCAACCATCAATGTTGATTCAGAAGGAGAGGCCCATATGGGGCAGCTTCTTTTCGAGATCGACATAGAGCATTACCAGGGGCCGGAAGATTTTTATCCTGTCCAGTCGGTTCCCCTTGAGGGCATGGATATTGCGGTCGATATGCCAGACGGCACAGTTAAACCGGGTATCAGCCTCAATCTTCAGGAGTAATCCATGTTTGTTAAGCCGAACAACGGGCTCAGCGTTCGCTGCCCCGTCAAGGGCATCCCATTGCCTAAAGAGGGTGCTGAAGTACCTGACAATATTTTCTGGCGTCGCCGTCTGAGCGATGGGGACGTGATCCTCTCTAAAAAGGATGAGGGCGCGCCAGAGAAACAATCATTACCTAAAAAAGCGGGAGAAAATGAATGACCGTACCTTTCGCTCGTGTTCCCGATAACCTGCGGGTAGGGCTTTTCTTCGTTGAGTTTGATAACTCAATGGCGAATAACGCCACTGCCACGCAGCGCACCCTGCTTATCGGTGGGATGCTCAGTACCGGCTCAACCCCCCCTGGTATTCCGCAGCGAGTTTCCTCTTCGGATACCGTCGGTGAGCTGACAGGAAAAGGGGGAATTCTGCAGGCCATGATGGCGGCGTATCAGAAAAATGATACCGCAGCCGAAGTCTGGATCCTGCCGCTGGAGGAAGACTCCGATTCCATGGTGGCTGCAACCGGCACCATTAAAGTGAGCAGCGCACCGACGGCAACCGGAGTGATCTCCCTTTATATTGCTGGTGAGCGCATTCAGTTGACCGTTGTAGCAACAGATACGGTGGCAGCGATCGCCACCTCTCTGGCCGCGGCGATTAACGCAAAAACCACGCTACCTGTAACCGCAAGTGCGACTACGGATACCGTAACCCTGACCGCGAAGAATCTTGGTGCTACGGGTAATGGGATCGACATTCGCCTGAACTTCCTCGGCTTACCTGGAGGCGAGTCCACACCTGCAGGCCTGGAACTGACGATTACTGCTATGTCTAACGGAGTCGGGGCTCCGGATATTACCGGCGAGCTGGCAAACCTGCAGGATCGGACATTCGATTTCATCATCAACCCTTACGACGATACAACCTCGTTGAATGTGATGAAGGAGTTCCTGTCAGACACTGGCGGTCGCTGGGCATGGGACAAGCAGCTTTATGGCCATTCCTTTGGTACCACCACCGGGACTTACGCCCAGCTCGGTACCAAAGGTGAGCTGCGCAATAACCAGCATGAGACCCTGCTGGGCGTAAATAAATCGCCGTCCCCTTCCTGGGCATGGTCTGCAGCTTACACCGGCGCAGCTGCGGTGAGTCTGCGTAATGACCCCGGCCGCCCGCTACAGTCGCTCGCTGTTCAGGGGGTGCTTGCGCCAGAACTGCAGGATCGCTTTGAGCTGACCGAGCGTAACAATCTGCTGTACAGCGGCATTTCGACATTTACGGTCGATGACGATGGCACGGTGCGCATTGAAAACCTGATCACCACCTACCAGAAAAACAGCTATGGCGATGCAGATGACAGTTATCTGGAAGTGGAGACACTGTTCAGCCTGATGTTTGTGACCCGCTACCTGCGCACAGCGGTGACCAGCAAGTTTGGCCGTATGAAGCTTGCTGCGGATGGAACCCGATTTGCACCTGGCGCGGCGATCGTCACGCCAAACATTATCAAGGCCGATCAGATTGCCGAGTACCAGACTCTGGTATGGAACGGTTATGCGCAGGATGCGGAGGCATTCGCAAAAAATATCATCGTCGAGCAGAACGCCAAAAATCCGAACCGCGTCGATGTGCTGTGGCCGGGAACCCTCATGAACCAGTTGCGCATTTTCGCGCTGCTCAATCAGTTCCGCACTCGGGCTGAATCAACAGGAGCTTAAACGATGGCAGGTGATACTACTAACCGCCTGGCGGGAACCGCCTATGTCACTGTTAACGGTGTGACGGTAATGGTGGAGGGCTCGTTTAAATACCAGGCTGCCACCGTAAACCGTACCACCCTGACAGGGATGGATGGTGTGCACGGATATAAGGAAAAACCTGTGGCGCCATACATTTCTGCCCGACTGCGTGACAGTGGCGGAACGAATGTGCAGGGCTTTAACCAGCAGACGAACGTCAACGTGATCGCCGAGCTGGCTAACGGGAAAACTATCATTGGCCGTTCACTCTGGACGGTCAACGTCCAGGAAGTGGAAAGCGAAGATGCAGTATTTGATGTTCGCTGGGAAGGCCGCGACGTAACGGAGAACTAAGATGGCTGAGATTGAACGCGTTAAAACCATTCCATTAACCGTAGCGCTGGATGATGCTGCGGAGAAGACCACTTATACGCAGCTGGAGCTGAAAGCACCCACGCTAAGCCAGGCTGAGCAGTTTTACGAGAAACAGGCTGCGTCAACGTCGCTCGCGGCGATGCGCCTGCTTATTGCGCTGGTTTCCGGTACGCGTGAAAGCGTACTGCAGCCGATGGATTTTCTCGACTTCCGTAAGTGTGAGGAGTATCTGCTCAGTTTTTTGACCTGGAAGCCCTGACAACCTGGCAGGAAATGGCCGCTGACGTCACCTTCTATTTCCGCTGGTCTGAGGACAGGGCGTGGGGAATGACCCGCGCCCGGCTGAAATGGTGGGTGGCGCAGGCATCCCGGATAAACAAGCTTAGGAAACCTGAAGACGATGAGTAATTCTTTTGATTTTGAGCTGGTGGCCAGCGACCAGGTTAGCGAGGCTATAGACCGCATTAATGAGGCTGTCCGTGACCTGGAGCCGAAGCTAGATAAAACTAAAGAAGGGCTCAAGTTAGGCGGTCAGGAAACAGCCGACGGACTGAGCGGTTTTATTTCTCGCCTCGAGAATATGTCGAAGAGCGCGCGGGATAACGTGCAGTTTATTGGCGACATGGTTCCCCCACTGAAAATGGTGGGGGAGCTCACGGGGAAGATGGGGGCGCTGGGGTTAGCCGGTGCTGCCGGCTACGGACTGAAACAGGTCGCTTATGGATTTCGGGAGGCATCCCGTCAGGCCTATAATCTTGATGTCTCGGCAAAAAATGCGGGAATGCGCGTTGACGATTTTACCCGACTTTCCGGGGCAATGCGTATTCTTGGGGCAGACAGCGAGAGCGCTAATGCATCAATAGAAGGTATTTTCAAAGCATTCAATGAGGCTGCCAGTGGTAAAAACGAGGGGGTTATGGCAGCGATGGCGCAAATTGGTGCTCAAATCCAAAAAAACAGCGATGGTTCAGTAAATACCCTTAAAACACTGGAGTCTATCGCAAAAATTTTTCCAACCTTGCGACCTGAACAGCAGAAGTCCGCCGCTGATGCACTTGGGCTGACGCCCGAATTGCTGGCGCTAATGCGTGACGGTGAGCGCATGAAAAAGCTGCTGGCGAAATCGGATGAATTTGGTCTGACTGTGGATCCGGCACTAAATCAGCAATTGAGTGAAGTGAACGGCACTATGAATGAGCTCAGCGCATCCTGGGATGGTCTGTGGCAACGTTCAAAAAACAAGGCACTTAAGACCATTCTTTCGGATGGTTCAGTCAAAGACGGCCTTGAAGGTGTTACCGATCTGTTCACTAATGGTGATTTTACTGGGCTGTCTCATGCTCTCGGTTTTATCAACAGCAATGATGCTGAGAAACTACGGCGCATTCAGAACGATAAGGAACTTTATAACAGCTTACCCCGCAGTGAACGTGGGCAGGTTGACGCGGGTTTCATGACTGATGCTGTAAGAAAGCGGTACGATGCGAATTACCGCGCGACCGATTCTGCGATTCAATTGCAGAATGACTTATCCGCTATCAGCCAGCCACAATCCAACGTTGCACGCGGCAATGTTCCTTACGGGGAAACAAGGAATAACGCAATTGGCTTCAGAAATAATAATCCCGGTAATTTGAGGGTTGCAGCAAACGCAACGGGTAAAAATGGCGGATTTTCTACCTTTGCGAATGATGCCGACGGAAGAACTGCAATGGCGAGACAGCTGATGTTGTATGGTGACAGGGGGAATAATACTCTGGATGGGATTATTCATACCTATGCTCCGCAATCAGAGAATAATACTCGTGCATATATTGACTCCGTCTCAAAAGCCACTGGATATGGAGCCAAAGAGCAAGTAAATCTGCACGATCCGGAAACATTAAAAACGATAATGGCAGCCATGATTAAACATGAGAATGGCGCACAACCTTATACTGAGGAACAACTGCTAAACGCCATCCAGACCGCCATTACTGATGATCGGTGGTCAGGGAAGAGAAATCCGGAAGTTCTGGCTCAACAGCGATATGATATTATCTCAGGTTCGCAAACTGGAAATCGTGACTCCAGCACTCTTAGTAACCCGAGTGATGAAACTGATATTCTCTCAGGCTCGCAGAACAGAAATCGGGAATCCATCATTCTGAGTGATACGGGTAAGAAAAGTGATGAAAGTGTACTCGGCGACAATCTGGCTAAGTCTCTTAAAGAGGCAATGTCAGAACAACCACTTAAGCTCGAAATCACAATGGTTAATGATAAGGGTGAGCGAAAAACCTATAATGCGGAAAATAATGGCAGAATAACAACGGCCATGAATTACTGATCACTGTCGTCATTTCGTTAAGGAAGAAGTTATGAATGAAAAAGTTTTTGGAGCAAAAGCCATTTAGACTCCAAAGGTTTTTGCGCTTGTTTACCTGGTAATTGGCATTTTCCTCGTTTTTTCTGTTGTCTCAATGAATTTCACGGCGATTACGATATCGGTGGTAAGTGCATTGCTTTTACGTGTGCTTTATGAGTTCCTAATGAACTCATTCAAGGCGACTGAGCATCTTTACAGGATCGCCGAATCTCTTGACCGTAATGGATCCAGCGATAAATAGATAAGTCATTTCAGTGCATATGTAAACCGCCGACATGGCGGTTTTTTTATTTCCGGAGGCGTGATGCCGTCAATTATCCAGGACGCAATAACTTCTCTTTTGGGGGGAGATACCAGCGATGACTGGCAGGGGCAGTTACGGCCCAGCTCATTCAGAGGTGTGCCATTTGCAATTGTTGCTGAGGAAGGGAGCCACGGCCGACGCCAGGCGGTACATGAATATCCCTACCGTGATACAGCCTGGATAGAGGATATCGGGCGGGCAACACGGCGATTTGTTATTCGCGGTTTCTTGATCCAGAACAGCCAGGTTTACGGCGGCGGCGATGCTATCACGCAGCGCCAGTCACTGATTGAAGCCTGTGAACAAAAAGGTAGCGGTACGCTTGTCCATCCGACACTGGGCGAATTAACGGTTTCCATCCCTGAGAATGGTTTGCGTATTTCCGGTTCGATGGAGAACGGGCGAGTATTTGAATTTACCCTGATGGCAATTGAATCAGGGCTTAAAGTGTTTGCTGTCACGGGCAGTACCGTTGCAGGCGCCACGGTGAAAACCAACTATCTGAAACTGGTCAGCACTGCTGTGCTGAGCACGATTGCCAGAGTTAAGAGTGAAATCCGCGGTGTCACACAGGCTATAAACACCATCAGAGGCACGGTCACGTTCTGGACTAACATGGTTGACAGCACCATCAGTCAGGTCACGAATCTCAGCAATGTCCTGAACTCCACGTTCGGGAATACCCGGTACGGACGTTACAGTAAAGGCTCTGTGGGCGGTAGTTCCTCTGCTGTTGCTGGCAAATCGTCAGTTGCTGATGTGGATGATGAGAAAGCACTGGCTGACAAGGTAACAGCCCAGTCGGTAATGGACCGGAAAAATGTTACCGACAGGTCGAGCCAGCTTAGCAGCTCCAACACACCTGATGAGTTTGTCCAGGGCGTCGCCGACGTGGTAAACGCAATTCTTAACAGCGCCGGCAGCGTTAATGACCGAATCACAGCGCTGGAAAAACTGGCTAATTCAATCAGCACGGAGTACCAGCAGTCCGACAGCAGCAAAGCGATTTCGGCGACCATGAACACGCTGATTGTTGTGCTATGTACTGGTGCCATGACCAGTGCCGCTGCGGACTCCAGACCAGCCAGTACAGACGAGGCAGAAGAGTTAACTCAACGAGTTTCTGTGCAACTTGATATGGCGCTGGTTCTGGCTGGAGACCGCGCGGACGATGATATGTATAACGCGCTTCTCGCCGTCAGATCGGCATTCCTTTCTACGATGAGTGAGCGTGCTTCTGGTCTGAGCGAGCTTCTGCAGGTTACTACCGCTCAGCCGCTTCCGGCGCTGACGCTGGCAAACCGATTATACCAGGATGCCACCCGTGCAGATGAACTGGTACAGGAAGCGCGCGTACCGCATCCGGCGTTTATGCCGACAACCATGAAGGTACTGAGGCAATGAATGCAGACAGCGATCTGGATGTTGTTTCTTTGACGGTCGACGGCAAAATCATCGAGGGGTGGGATTCTGTCCGGGTAACGCGGGGTATTGAGCGTTTTCCCTCTGATTTCGATCTTGGGCTAATGGATTACTTCCCTGGCAACGAAGATCGTCAACTCGTTGAAGTGGGAATGTCTTGTGAAGTTCGTATCGGAGATGATCTGACACTGACGGGATATGTTGATGACTGGGAACCCGCACTATCGCGCTCCCGCCATGAGGTCCGCGCCACGGGCAGGAGCAAATGTCAGGACCTGGTGGATTGCTCAGCCGAGTGGCCTAACAACGTCATCAATGCCAGTAATGCGCTTGAAATTGCTTCTCGCCTGGCATCCTACTACGGCATCACCGTAACCACGGATGTTGATGAACTTGTGAAGGTACCCCAGTTCACTCTGAACTGGGGTGAGTCTCCGCAAGAAGTCATCGATCGGGTGGCCAGATGGTCTGCTCTGCTTTACTACGATCAGCCCGATGGAAACCTGTTACTGACCCGGGTGGGAACACGTCGTGCGGCAAGTGGGATAGCCGAAGGGGTAAATGTCGAGCAGGCATACTACCGCAAATCGATGGCTGACAGGTTTTCAGATTATGTCGGTGTATCAATGAGCGTTTCTCCAATTGCAGGGTATTCGCCTGATACGGCCTATGACGCTGTGACTCTGGCAACGGCGAGAGATCCGGAGGCCGCCCGCATGCGGTACCGAAAACATATATCGATTGTGGAAAGTACCCTGATGGCTACTCAACAGGCACAAAGTGCGATCGACTGGGAAATGAACCGGCGGTACGGACGTTCAAAACAGCTCTCGGTAACCATCGATTCCTGGCGGGATAAAGACGGGAAACTGTGGGAACCAAACACATTGATCCCCGTTGATCTTCCCACCTTACGGTTGCCGAAGACTGAATTGCTACTGGCAGAAGTCACCTATATGCGCGATGACTACGGCACCCATGCACGCATGACGCTGATGCCGCCTGAAGCATTCTCCGTTCAGCCATATGCCTTCTACCAGAACCTGGCGGGATTCAATACATGAAGCAACTATTTAAACATGCAGCGACCAGGATCGCCGGCATGCTGGGGATTGGCCGGATCACGGCTATGAAAGATGGTGGGGTGGTGCAGTCTATCCAGTACCAGACTCCGCTGGAGGTGGCCAGCGCTCCGCGGATGGCAGAATTTGGCTTTTCATCCGGCCTGCCGTCAGGGACTGACGTGGTTCTGGCTTTTATTGGCGGTGATCGTTCCAGCGCGGTGGTAATTGCGTCCAACCATCAGGGGTTCCGTCATACAGGCCTGAAAGCGGGCGAAACGGTCATGTATAACCAGTGGGGCCTTAATATTCTCCTGACGGAGAAGGGGATCTTCCTGGATGCAAAGGGCCAGAATGTTGAGGTCAATAACGCCACTAACGTGACCATCAATGCCAGCCAGGGGATCCTTGCAAATACCCCGATCCTGAGGTGTACGGGTGACATTGTTGATAACTGTGAAACCAATACCCGAACACTGAAAGAGCTGCGGGATGCACATAATGACCATGATCATGTGGTTAAAAATGCCCAGAGTGGCAATGACAATATCCGCAGCCAAAAAACAGAGGATCAGGTGACATGAGTGACATCGCTTCATTCTGGAATGTGGATGAGATGTTTGCTGACTGGCAGAAAGGGCTGGGTGAACTCACCACGGGGAACGATTTACAGACTGCAATACTGGACAGCCTGTTTACCGACAGGCTGGCGCGCGCTGACGATGATTATGAGGATAGCGATCGCCGCGGCTGGTGGGGGGATTTCGGGGAGGAATCCCAACTGGGATCCCGGCTGTGGCTGCTACGGCGGAAAAAACTGACCCCGGATGTAGCAAAAAAAGCGGAGGAATACTCGAGTGAAGCGCTCAACTGGTTAAAGGTTGATGGCGTTGTCAGCGAGGTTATTCCTGTTGCCAGGATCGTCCTGCCTGACCGGCTCAATCTCATTATCCGCTATCAGGCACCGGGGAAGGACTGGCAGGAATTCAGGTTTTACTGGATATGGGAGCAACGTTAATATGCCGTTTAAACGACCGACGCTGAGCGAACTCCGCGACGGAAACCGGAAATTTATGCAGGCGGAGCTTGAGGATGTTGGTGCGCTCCTGCGGTTCGCGAACCTGAAGGTACTGGCTGACATGGATGCGGGGATGGGGCATTTGCATTACGCCTACCTTGACTATATTGCCCTGCAGACAAACCCGTTTACCTCTACCGATGAGTATCTCGCCGGATGGATGGCCCTTAAGCAGGTATTCAGAAAACCAGCTGCAGCGGCGAAGTCGCCTGCGGTACAGGCTAGTGGCAGTGTTGACAGTATTATCCCTGTTGGCTCGATCATTAACCGCGGGGACGGATACCAGTACCGGACGGATGCAGATCTTAAAATTCAGGCAGATGGATTTGGTATCGTCGCGGTGACGGCCATCCTGCCGGATATTACCAGTGATGTAACGGGTGGAGGCGCGCGCGGTAACGCTGATGCCGGGACCATAATGACCCTGGACGCGAATATTGCTGGCGTGGATCCACAGGTAACGTTACTGTCCGCTGCGACCGGCGGAGCCGATATTGAAACGGAAGAGGACTTTCGCAGTCGTGGCTTGCTGGCATGGCAGAATCCGCCTCAGGGTGGAAGCGACGCCGATTATAAAAAATGGGCGCTTGAGGTTTCGGGCGTCACCCGCGCGTGGGTAAAGCGGCGTCTGAACGGGGCCGGTACCGTTGGCGTGTATATCATGTGTGATCGGAATGACAATGGTGGGTTTCCGGTCGGTACCGATGGAATATCCCAACTTGAGGACTGGGGGGCTGTTAAAGCCACCGGAGACCAGCTCGCTGTCGCCGACCACATCTATCCGCAGCAGACAGACACTGCCATTGTTTTCGTATGTTCCCCGATCAAGAAAGTCATCAATATTGAAATCTCTGGTATCAAAAATGCCGACAGCACCACAGTTCAGGGTATAAAAGACGCGCTGACGGCGCTGTTTTTTGATGAGGCTAACCCTGATGGTTCCGGGAAAGTTTACCTCTCTGATATTAACGGGAGTATCGGCGGTGTTAGTGGCACGACGGGCTATATCCTTAACTCTCCGATGGCCAATATCACCTTTGCTGTTGGCGAAATTCCGGTGCTTGGCGGGGTGAATTTTGTATGAGCCTCTTTTCAAAAAATGATTATGCCGGTGCGCTTGGCGCGTTGCTGCCGACGGGCAGGGCGTGGCCCAGATCGCAAAAAACGGTACAGGCTGCGGTATTACGGGCACTGGGCAGCGCGTTTCAGCGTTCTGACAACGATGCGCAAAGCCTGATTACTGGTGCTTTTCCCCCTACATCGACGGTAATGTTGTCAGAATGGGAAAGCTCTCTGGGGTTACCAGATGATTGTGCGATTGGTGAATCCGGTGGCGTCAGCGATCGCCAGCGCGCCGTGGTGGCAAAGTTAATCAGCACCGGCGGCCTGAACCGCGATTATTACATCCGGGTGGCTGCAGCTCTTGGTTATACCATCACTATCACACAGTTCCGGCCCGCTATGAGTGGCATGTCAGTATGCGGTGATGCGCTTAACGGTGACGAGTGGCCATTTACCTGGCGGATAAATGCGCCACAAACAACGATCAAGTATTCGCTTGCTGGCGCGTCCTACTGCGGAGATCCGCTCGCATCGTGGGGCAATAAACAACTGGAGTGTACAATCAACAAAATTGCCCCATCCCATCTGAACATCATTTTCAATTATTCATAACTGATATTTCCCCCTCTGATTTTATCGCTTAACACTAAGTGAGGATTAACTATGCTCCGAATCGGGCAAGTCGAAGCCACTGCAACGCAGGATGGCAAATATACTGATGGAAGTGTTGCTGGTGGTATTGCCGCAACGAGGCTGCGGGCAGCAGCGTTTAACGCCATGCAGGAAGAGTTAGCGCATATCGTAGAGTCAGCAGGATTGGCGCTCGACATTAATGATATGACTCAGGTTTTAAAAGCCATTCAAAAACTCACACTGAGCCGTGCAAACCCATTTGCCGATATCAAATCAGATGGTGCAGAGGCGATTTCTACGGCTCTCACAAACCTTGGTATTAAAGAGGCCTCAACAACACAGGTGGGTTTAGTCCGGCTTACATCATCGCGGGTATCGGGTGCAGAGAATATTGCGGCCACAGCTAACGCGGTTGCGCAAAACTATACGGACATACAGGCGCTGCAAGGCAAGACCAATGATGCAACCCCAACAAACAAGGGAATTATCCGCGTATCTGATTCCAGAACATCGACGGAATCTGGTGTTGCTGCGTCATCACTTGCTGCGTCACAAAACTATTCTGATATGAAAGGGTTGTTTGGTCAATGCGGAATGAAATCTAGAAATCTCGGTGTCG
>OGNG01000215.1_pt1 | contig 41642 bp, 58 predicted proteins | sample 1573431 | NCBI WGS metagenome assembly OGNG01 (sample SAMEA2581927, study PRJEB24529) | metagenome | biome: Human gut stool | place: China | collected 2011
AGTTAAGTTTTAAACCTAATTCACTTAAAATTTTATCCAAAGCCACAGCTTGTTCTACTGTACGAGGAAAACCATCCAAAATAAATCCTTTTTCGCAGTCAGCTTTAGCTAAACGTTCTTTTACAATACCAATTGTAACTTCATCTGGAACTAATTGTCCAGCATCCATGCAAGCTTTTGCTTGTTTTCCAAGTTCAGTACCTTCTTTTACTGCTGCACGAAACATATCCCCAGTAGAGATATGAGGAATTTTAAATTCTTCTACTAGCCTAGCTGCCTGTGTACCTTTACCAGCACCAGGAGGGCCCATTAAAAGGATGTGCATAAAAATCCTCCTTACTTCATAAAACCTTCATAATGGCGCATTACGACCATTGATTCAATTTGTTTCATCGTATCAAGAGCAACCCCAACTACGATTAATAATGCTGTACCACCAAAATGAATTCCTTCAATATGAGTAGCACCAGCTATCATTGTTGGTAAAATTGCAATGAATGCAAGGAAAAATGCACCCGCTAATGTAATACGTGTCATAATACGGTCTAAATAATCTGCAGTTGCCTGACCTGGACGAATTCCAGGAATAAAACCACCGTATTTTTTCAAATTATCAGCGAGATCCGGAATTTTAAATGTAACCGCAGTGTAAAAATACGTAAAAAATAAAATCAATAATGCATATACAGCACTTTGAAAAGGTGTTCCCCATTGGAAATAATCAGCAATTGTTTTAATCCAAGGAGTTTGTACAAACTGAGCTAAAGTAGCTGGGAACATCAATACTGATGATGCAAAGATGATTGGTATAACGCCGGCCTGATTTACTTTAAGCGGTATATGCGTAGATTGGCCACCGTAAGTTTTACGACCTACAACGCGTTTTGCGTAGGACACCGGAACTCTACGTTGTCCTTGCTGAATGGCAATAACAAAAACAATCATAGCAAGGGCGATTATTGCAAAGAATAACACATTAAAATAGCTTATTGTGCCTGCTTGCAAGTAATTATATATAGTACCCAAATTTTGTGGAAGTGCTGCAACGATACCTGCGAAAATGATAAGCGATATACCATTTCCCACACCATGTGCAGTTATCTGCTCACCAATCCACATGAGGAACACTGTTCCTGCTGTTAGGGTAATTGCAATAATAAGAATTGATGTAATACTAGGATTAATTATGGCCTGTTTAAGACCAATAGACATACCTATAGCTTGTAAAAATGCCAAGACAACAGTCAAATAACGGGTCGTCTTGGTTATCTTTTTATGTCCCTCTTCACCTTCTTTAGACCACTGTTCCAAAGTAGGTACTACTACGGTCAATAATTGAATAATAATTGACGCGTTGATATATGGGGTAATACTCATAGCAAAGAGAGAAAATTTACTTAAAGCACCACCGGAAAATAAATCCAACAAGCCAAACAAGTTACCGCTGTTAAATAACTGTTCAATTACTGAAGGATTTACTCCAGGCACCGGGATATGAGTCCCGAGCCTGAAGACTGCAAACATAATTAGTGTAAATACTATTTTCTGTCGCAATTCGGTGATTTTGAGGATATTGCTAAGAGCTGAAAGCACTTAGATCACCTCTACTTTTCCACCTGCTGCTGTAATTTTTTCTTCAGCAGATTTTGTGAAGCCGTTTGCTACAACAGTTAATTTCTTAGTAATTTCGCCGTTACCAAGAACACGTACACCGTCACAAACGTTTTTAAGAATACCTGCTTCTACTAATGCTGCTGGATCTACTGTTGCGCCATCTTCAAAACGATTTAAAGAAGAAACGTTTACTTCAGCATATTCTTTTGCAAAAATATTTTTGAAGCCGCGTTTTGGCAATCTACGGTATAAAGGCATCTGGCCACCTTCAAAACCTGTACGTACGCCGCCACCAGAACGAGCATTCTGACCTTTATGACCACGTCCGGAAGTTTTACCTAAACCAGAACCTAAACCACGACCAACACGAATACGAACTTTTCTAGAGCCCGGTGCTGGTGATAATTCATGTAATTTCATAACCTGGACACCTCCTCTAAATTATTCGCCGATTTTTTCTACTGTAATAAGATGTTCTACTTTATGAATCATACCTCTAATTGTAGCTGTATCTTCATGTTCTACTGTAGAATTTAATTTACGTAATCCCAAAGCCTGAATTGTTCTTCTCTGAGTTTCAGGTCTGCCGATCAGACTTCTTGTAAGGGTAATTTTCACTTTTGCCATTGAAATATTTCCTCCTTAACCTAAAAGTTCCTGAACGGATTTTCCACGAAGTTCAGCTACGAGCTCAGCTTTTTTAAGCTGTTCTAAACCTTTAATAGTTGCACGAACCATGTTATTAGGGTTAGAAGAACCAAGGGATTTTGTTAAGATATTACCAACACCTGCAAGTTCTAAAACTGCACGAGCTGGACCACCTGCGATAACACCAGTACCTTTTGCAGCTGGTTTTAAGAGCACACGACCTGCACCGAATACACCGAGGCTTTCGTGTGGAATAGTTTTATCTACTAAAGAAACTTCTACAAGATTCTTTTTAGCATCTTCAATGCCTTTTCTGATTGCTTCAGGTACTTCGCTAGCTTTACCGAGACCTGCACCAACATGACCGTTTTTATCGCCTACTACAACAAGAGCGCTGAAAGAAAAGCGACGGCCACCTTTTACAACCTTAGCAACGCGATTAATATACACAACTTTTTCTTCTAATTCAAGTGCGTTAGCGTCAATCTTGGCCATTAATTTACCTCCTGTTCCAATATTAGAATTTTAGACCAGCTTCACGAGCTGCATCTGCTAAAGCTGCTACACGACCATGATATACATAGCCACCGCGGTCAAATACAACTTCAGTAATGCCTTTTTCAAGAGCACGTTTTGCTACAGCTGCACCTACAGCTTTAGCTGCTTCGATGTTACCGCCGTAAGCGTTGAAATCTTTATCTTTGGAGCTTGCGGATACTAATGTAACACCATTAACATCATCAATAACTTGAGCATAAATGTTGCTTAAGCTACGGAATACGTTTAAACGAGGTCTTTCAGCTGTGCCAGAAATATGATTACGAACTCTTAAATGACGTTTCTGACGAGCTTTATTTTTATCCTGTTTATTAAACAAAACCAGCCTCTCCTTTCTATTTCTAACTAAAGATTATTATTTCTTAGAACCAGTTTTACCAGCTTTACGACGGATATGTTCGCCTTCGTACTTAATACCTTTTCCTTTGTAAGGTTCAGGTTCTCTGTAAGAACGAATTTTAGCTGCCATAGCGCCAACTGCTTCTTTATCGATACCAGATACAACAATCTTGTTAGGAGCAGGAGCTTCTAATTTGATTCCAACAGGAGGTTCAACAACTACTGGATGGGAAAAACCTAAAGATAAGTTAAGGTTTTTACCAGCCTGTGCAGCTCTATAACCTACACCATTAATTTCAAGATTTCTTACAAAGCCTTGTGTTACACCTACAACCATATTGTTGATAAGAGTACGAGTAAGACCATGTAAAGATCTATGCATTTTATCTTCGGATGGACGTTCTACTGTTACAACGCCTTCACCTACTGTAATTTTCATATCTTTATGACAGTCACGGCTAATTTCTCCTTTAGGACCTTTAACCGCTACGTGATTATGTTCATCAACTGTTACAGTAACCCCAGCAGGGATTGTAATCGGTTCTCTACCAATTCTTGACATCTGTACACCTCCTAGTCTAAAACTAATTTTACCATACGTAAGCTAAAACTTCGCCGCCAACACCTTCACGACGTGCTTGTTTATCACTCATAATACCTTTAGAAGTAGAGATGATAGCAATACCAAGACCACCAAGTACGCGAGGTAATTGATCTTTCTTAGCATAAGCACGAAGACCAGGTTTAGAAATACGTTTAATACCAGTGATTACTTGTTCACGGTTTGGACCATATTTCAAGTTAATTGTGATAACACCTTGTTTGTTATCTTCTGCGAAGGAGAAGTCTTTAATGAAACCTTCTTCTTTAAGAACTTCTGCAATAGCCTGTTTAATTTTAGAACCAGGAATTTCAACTTTATCATGAAGTACGGAGTTTGCATTACGCAAACGAGTTAACATATCTGCAATAGGATCAGTCATTCCCATAAATCGATATCCTCCTTTCTTTCAACCTTACCAACTAGCTTTTGTTACGCCAGGGATTGCGCCTTTGTAGCTTTGTTCTCTAAAACAAATACGGCACATTTCAAATTTACGCATATAACCATGTGGACGACCACAGATTTTGCATCTGTTATATTTACGAACCTTGAATTTAGGTTCTTGACTCCATTTCTGGACCATTGCCTTTCTGGCCATAGATCAGTATACCTCCTCTTAAGAATTAAGCACTAAACGGCATACCCATTAATTTAAGAAGAGCTCTAGCTTCTTCATCAGTCTTTGCCGTAGTAACAATAATAATATTCATACCATGAATTTTTTCGATTTTATCATATTCGATTTCAGGGAAAATCAATTGTTCTTTAAGACCAACTGAATAGTTTCCGCGACCATCAAAAGCTTTAGGGCTTACGCCACGGAAGTCACGAACTCGAGGCAAAGCGATATTCATAAATTTATCAAGGAACTGATACATACGAGTTCCACGAAGAGTAACTTTAGCGCCAATAGGCATTCCTGCACGTAATTTCCATGCAGCAAGAGATTTTTTCGCACGAGTCAAAACAGGTTTCTGACCAGCGATAATAGTGAGGTCAGCTACAGCAGAATCTAATGCTTTAGAGTTGTGAGCAGCTTCACCAACACCCATACTAATGATAACTTTTTCAATCTTAGGAAGTTGCATTACATTTTTATAACCGAATTTTTCAGTCATAGCAGGAACAACTTCATTGATATATTTTTCTTGTAATCTATCCACCAAGATATCCTCCTTCCTCAATTATTTTGCTTGGTCTAATGCTTCACCGCATTTTTTGCATACACGAACCATTTTACCATCAATTTCTTTTTTCGCAACACGAGTTGCTTTAGAACAAGCTGGGCAAACTACCATAACTTTAGAAGCAAACATAGGAGCTTCTTTTTCAATGATACCGCCGTTTGGAGCTTTCTGATTAGGTTTAGTGTGACGTTTAATTTTGTTAACGCCTTCAACTACAACTTTATCTTTAGCAGGCATAGCCTGAAGGATTTTACCTTGTTTACCTTTATCTTTACCGGATAATACTAAAACTGTATCACCTTTTTTTACATGCAATTTAGCCTGTGACAAATCTTGGCACCTCCTGTCTATTTATTAAATTACTTCTGGTGCCAGTGAAACGATTTTCATGAAATCTTTGTCACGTAATTCTCTGGCTACCGGGCCAAAAATACGAGTTCCGCGTGGAGTTTTATCATCTTTAATAATAACAGCAGCGTTTTCATCAAAGCGGATATAAGAACCGTCAACACGACGTAAACCCTTTTTAGAACGTACTACTACAGCTTTAACAACGTCACCTTTTTTAACCATTCCACCAGGTGAAGCAGATTTAACTGCAGCTACGATTATATCACCAATGTTGGCATATTTACGATAAGAACCGCCCATTACACGGATACACATAATTTCTTTTGCACCAGTGTTATCACCAACATTCAACATTGTTTGTTGCTGAATCATTGCTTTACCTCCTTCTAAAATTCTATATCAAGTAACAAATTATTTTGCTCTTTCAAGAATTTCAACGAGTCTCCAACGTTTATCTTTAGATAAAGGACGAGTTTCCATAATAGAAACTGTATCTCCTACGTGAGCTTCGTTGTTTTCATCATGTGCTTTAAATTTAACAGTTTTCTTAACTGATTTTTTATAGAGTGGATGACTTTCAGTATCAACTACAGCAACAACAATAGTTTTTTCCATTTTGTCGCTTACAACTTTACCAACTTTAGTCTTGCGTTCATTTCTAATTTCGCTCATTAAAAGAACCTCCTTCCTTCTGCATATCATTTATTATCTATTAGTCTAATCTTAACTATTAAGCTTTTAATTCTTGTTCGCGTTGAATAGTTTTAATACGAGCAATAGTTTTCTTTACTTCTTTGATACGCATAGGGTTTTCAAGCTGACCTGTAGCAAGCTGGAATCTGAGGTTGAATAATTCTTCTTTAAGCGAAGCAAGTTTCTGGTTAAGTTCGCCAGCACTCATTTCACGTATTTCATTAACCTTCATTTACTTCACCCTCCCCTTGCACTTCACGCTTAACAAATTTTGTTTTGATTGGGAGTTTATGGCTTGCAAGACGCATAGCTTCTTTAGCAACTTCTTCGCTAACGCCGCCCATTTCAAACATAATACGACCTGGTTTAACTACTGCTACCCAGTATTCAGGTGAACCTTTACCGCTACCCATACGAGTTTCAGCAGGTTTTGCAGTTACTGGTTTATCAGGGAAGATTTTAATCCAAACCTGACCACCACGTTTAATATAACGAGTCATCGCAATACGAGCTGCTTCGATCTGACGGTTTGTAATCCATGCAGGTTCGAGAGCTTGTAAACCGAATTCACCATGTACTACAGTATTACCTTTATGAGCTTTACCTTTCATAGTACCACGGAACTGTTTACGGTATTTTACTCTTTTAGGTATTAACATTAATCTTCGCTCCCTTCAACAGCTTCTGCTTGTGCAGCAAGTTTCTTTTCAGGAAGAACTTCACCTTTGAAGATCCATACTTTTACGCCAAGACGGCCATAAGTTGTATGTGCTTCAGCTGTACCATAATCAATATCAGCACGTAAAGTATGAAGTGGAATACTACCTTCACGGTAAGATTCACTACGAGCAATTTCAGCACCGCCGAGACGGCCACCTACTGTTACTTTAATACCTTTTGCACCCATACGAATTGTACGGCTAACAGCCTGTTTCATTGCACGACGGAAAGCAACACGACGTTCGAGCTGAGAAGCGATGTTTTCAGCTACGAGTGTAGCATCCATATCTGGCTGTTTAATTTCTGCGATATTAATATCTACGTGTTTATCAGTGTATTTTTTAAGGCCTTTTTTAAGCTGTTCAATACCAGAACCACCACGGCCGATAACCATACCAGGTTTAGCAGTATGAATAGTTAATCTGAGACGATTTTTAGAACGTTCTGTTTCAATTTTAGATACGCCAGCAACTTTTAAAGTTTCTTTTAAGAAGCTACGAATTTTAATATCTTCGTGTAAGTTAGCAGCGAAATCTTTACCAGCATACCACTTCGCATCCCAAGTTTTTACGATACCAAGGCGCATACCATGTGGATTAACTTTTTGTCCCAAATCTATTCCCTCCTTCTAATTATTTTTCTTTAACTACGATCGTAACATGAGATGTACGTTTTAAGATTTTGAATGCCTGTCCACGGGAACGTGGGTGAATACGTTTAAGGGTAGGTCCCTGATCAACGAATGCTGTAGCCACATAGAGGTTATCAGGATTCATATCAAAATTATTTTCAGCATTTGCTACTGCTGATTTTAAAACTTTATTAATTACATCAGCACCTGCTTTAGGTGTGAATTTCAATATTGCAAACGCGTCAGCTACGTTTTTGCCACGAATAAGATTCATAACAATACGTACTTTACGCGGAGAAATACGGATATATTTTGCTACTGCTTTAGCTTCCACAGTTGTTCCTCCTTTCAACAATTATCTTAAAGATGTACGTCTTTCTTCGCCAGCATGGCCTTTGTAAGTTCTTGTTGGTGCAAATTCACCAAGTTTATGACCAACCATGTCTTCTGTAACATATACAGGTACATGTTTGCGACCATCATGAACTGCAATTGTATGGCCTACAAATGTAGGAAGGATTGTCGAACTGCGGGACCAAGTTTTAACAACTTTTTTGTCATTAGCTGCATTTAAAGCATCAATTTTCTTTTCAAGGCTTTCTGCAACGTAAGGTCCTTTTTTTACTGATCTTGACAAAATATGTCCTCCTTTCATTTTAGAATAAGGTAATCAATTAAGCTACCTTATTCATAAATTTATTATTTACGACGTTTTGCACGACGTTTAACGATGAGTTTATCAGATGCTTTTTTACGGCGAGTTTTAGCACCCATAGCACATTTACCCCATTTAGTAACAGGATGTTTACGTCCAACTGGGCTACGGCCTTCCCCACCACCATGTGGATGGTCATTAGGGTTCATCGCAACACCACGGTTTTCAGGACGAACGCCTAACCAACGGTTACGACCTGCTTTACCAATTGTGAGGTTTTCATGTTCTAAGTTACCAATCTGACCGATTGTTGCACGGCAATTGATATGGATTTTACGGATTTCACCAGATGGCATACGTAAGAGAGCATAGTTGCCTTCTTTAGCCATAAGCTGAGCAGCTGCACCAGCGGAACGAACCATCTGACCGCCTTTACCGATTTTCATTTCAATGTTGTGTACTAATGTACCAAGTGGAATATTAGCAAGTGGTAATGCATTACCTACTTTAATATCTGCTTCTGGACCGGATACAATCTGGTCACCAACTTTTAATCCATCTGGAGCTAAGATGTAACGTTTCTCACCATCGAAATAGTTAAGAAGTGCGATACGAGCGCTACGGTTTGGATCATATTCTATAGTAGCAACGCGTGCTGGAACACCATCTTTATTACGTTTGAAATCGATTACACGATATAAACGTTTGTGTCCGCCGCCTTGATGTCTTACTGTTAAACGGCCCTGGAAGTTACGACCACCGTTCTTTTTAAGACTTTCAACCAAGGATTTCTCAGGTTTTTTTGCTGTAATTTCTTCGAAAGAAGAAACAGTCATAAATCTTCTACCTGCAGAATAAGGTTTAAAACTCTTTACTGCCACTTAATTAACCTCCTTTTTATTTTTTACTTAAGCTTGGAAGAACTCGATAGTTTCTCCAGCTGCAAGTTTTACGATTGCTTTTTTATAGTCAGAACGTTTGCCAAGATTACGGCCCATACGTTTTACTTTACCAAGAACGTTAACTGTATTTACGGATTCAACTTTTACGTTGAAGATAGTAGATACTGCTTTGGCAATTTCAATTTTGTTAGCTTCTTTAGCAACTACAAATACGTATTTGCCTTCTTCCATCAATTCAGTTGTCATTTCTGTAACAAGCGGTCTGATAATGATATCTCTAGCTTCCATTATGCTAATACCTCCTCAATACGTGTAATAGCATCTTTAGTAATGAAGAGTTTGTTATGATTTAAGATATCATATACATTTAATCCGCAAGAACTGATAGCTTTTACACCAGGGATATTGCGAGAAGATTTCTCTACGTTTTCTACTACATCAGCAGTAACGATAAGAGCTTTCTCTGCAACGTTGAAATCGCTCATCATTTTTACAACTTCTTTTGTTTTAGGAGCTGCGAAATCTAAGCTTTCTAATACAATGAAATCACCATTGTTTACTTTATCTGTTAAAGCGCATTTAATTGCTAAACGACGCTGTTTACGAGGCATTCTGAATGCATAGGAACGAGGAGATGGACCAAAAACTGTACCACCGCCTACCCAAAGTGGGGAACGGGTGCTTCCGCTACGAGCACGACCTGTACCTTTTTGTTTCCAAGGTTTACGACCGCCACCGCGTACTAAACCTCTAGTTTTTGTTGCATGCGTTCCTAAACGCTGAGCTGCCAACTGCATTACAACTGCTTGATGAACAAGACCTTCGTTAACTTCAACGCCAAATACGCTTTCATTTAATTCGATATCACCGATCTGCTGGCCGGCAACTGTATAAACTGCTACTTTAGGCATAATATAGCATATCCTCCTTCCAATTATTATTTCTTAGGTTTAACTGTATCTTTAATTACAACAAAGCTATTTTTAGCACCAGGAATAGCACCTTTGATTAAAATAAGGTTACGGTCTGCATCAACACGTACAACGCTTAAACGCTGAACTGTAACTTTAGCGCCACCCATACGGCCTGGTAATTTTTTACCTTTTAGTACACGTCCACCATGACCAGAAATCATAGCACCTGTAGAACCTGGTTCACGATGAGATTTAGAACCGTGACCCATAGGACCTCTAGCAAAGTTATGACGTTTAATACCGCCGGCAAAACCTTTACCTTTGGAAGTACCAGTAACATCAACTAAATCACCGGCACCAAATATGTCAACGCTGATGGAGTCACCAGCTTTATATTCAGGAACATCTGCAAGGCGTAATTCACGAATAAATTTTACTGGTTCAACGCCAGCTTTTGCGAAATGGCCTTTCATTGGTTTAGTTACATTTTTTTCTTTAACTGTTCCAAAGCCAATCTGAACGGCATTGTAGCCATCAGTTTCAACAGTTTTGCTCTGAAGAACAACATTTTTACCGGATTCTACAACTGTAACAGGAACTACTTTACCTTCTTCAGTAAAGATTTGAGTCATGCCAAGTTTTTTACCTAAAATTACTTTTGCCATCTATTGCCACCTCCTCTTACAATTTAATTTCGATATCCACACCTGCTGGCAAATCTAAACGCATTAAAGCGTCAACAGTTTTAGATGTTGGTTCTAAAATATCAATAAGACGTTTGTGAGTTCTCATTTCGAACTGTTCACGAGAGTCTTTATTAACATGTGGAGATCTTAAAATTGTAAAAATATTTTTTTCGGTAGGCAATGGAATAGGACCAGATACCATTGCACCTGTTCTTTTAGCTGTTTCAACAATTTTAACGGAGCTCTGATCAAGTGCTTTATGATCATATGCTTTTAAACGAATTCTGATTTTCTGCTGTTTAGCCAAATTATTTTCCTCCTTGTCGCCCAGATTCATGACCCGGACAATTTCTCCACGCCAGTTCCCTTGCCTTATGCAAGCAATCTGCCGCGTCATCGCATTTTAAAAGAACTTTATATAAGGGCAGCAAAATGCCGCCCTTATACAAATTAATTATTAAAAGTAATAAGCTTAAGCTTGAAATTATTCGTCGATTTCGATTACACGACCAGCGCCTACTGTATGGCCACCTTCACGAATAGCGAAGCGAAGACCTTTTTCAATAGCGATTGGAGTGATAAGTTCGATAGACATTTCAATGTTATCGCCAGGCATAACCATTTCAGTACCTTCTGGAAGAGTTACAACACCAGTAACGTCAGTAGTACGGAAATAGAACTGTGGACGATAGTTGGAGAAGAATGGAGTATGACGTCCACCTTCTTCTTTAGTAAGAACGTAAACCTGAGCTTTGAATTTTTTGTGTGGATGAATAGTACCAGGTTTAGCAAGTACTTGACCACGTTCAATTTCTTTACGGTCTACACCACGAAGTAATGCACCGATGTTGTCACCAGCAACAGCGCTATCAAGCATTTTGCGGAACATTTCGATACCAGTTACAGTAGTGGATTTCTTTTCTTCGGAAAGACCAACGATTTCAACAGTGTCACCAAGTTTGAGTTCACCACGTTCTACACGGCCAGTAGCAACTGTACCACGACCAGTGATTGTGAATACGTCTTCAACTGGCATTAAGAATGGTTTATCAGTGTCACGAGTTGGAGTTGGGATATAATCATCAACAGCTTGCATTAATTCAAGAATTTTTTCTTTAGCAGCTGCATCGCCTTCAAGAGCTTGAAGAGCGGAACCAGTTACTACAGGGATATCATCACCTGGGAAGTCATAGCTGGAAAGAAGTTCACGAACTTCCATTTCAACGAGTTCGAGAAGTTCAGGATCGTCAACCTGGTCAGCTTTGTTAAGGAATACAACGATTGCAGGAACACCAACCTGACGAGCAAGAAGAATGTGTTCACGAGTCTGTGGCATAGGGCCATCAGCAGCGCTAACAACGAGGATAGCACCGTCCATCTGAGCAGCACCAGTGATCATGTTTTTAACATAGTCAGCATGGCCTGGGCAGTCAACGTGTGCATAGTGTCTGCTGTCAGTTTCATATTCAACGTGTGCAGTGTTGATTGTAATACCACGTTCACGTTCTTCTGGAGCTTTATCAATCATGCTGTAATCTTCGAACTGAGCCATACCTTTTTCAGATAAAACTTTAGTGATAGCAGCAGTTAAAGTAGTTTTACCATGGTCAACGTGACCGATTGTACCAATGTTTACATGTGGTTTAGTTCTTTCAAACTTCTGTTTAGCCATTTAATTAATTTCCTCCTTTATTATTCGCCTTTTGTTTTAGCGACAATAGCATCAGATATATTTTTAGGAACTTCATCATAGTAAGAAACTTCCATGGAGTAGTTCCCACGACCCTGTGTTTTAGAGCGTAAGTCGGTTGCATAACCGAACATTTCAGAAAGTGGAACAAATGCGTTGATTACTTGAACACCATTGCGTGGTTCCATACCTTCGATACGACCACGACGGGAGTTTAAGTCACCAATTACATCGCCCATGTATTCTTCAGGAACAGTAACTTCAACTTTTACATATGGTTCTAATAATACTGGATTTGCTTTTAAAGCACCAGCTTTGAATGCCATAGAACCTGCAACTTTGAAGGCCATTTCTGAGGAGTCAACTTCATGATAAGAACCATCATAAACGATAGCTTTGATATCAACCATTGGATAACCAGCAACAACACCGTTTTCCATAGCTTCTTTGATACCATTTTCGATTGGTCCGATGTATTCTTTAGGAATAGCACCACCAACGATTTTGCTTTCGAAGGAGAAACCTTCACCTGGATCTTGTGGAATGAGTTCAATCCAGCAATGACCATACTGACCTTTACCACCGGATTGACGAACGAATTTACCTTCAGATTTAACTGTTTTGCGGATTGTTTCACGGTAAGCAACCTGTGGTTTACCTACTTTACAATCTACTTTAAATTCGCGGCTCATACGGTCTACGATAATATCGAGATGTAATTCACCCATACCAGAGATGATTGTCTGTCCAGTTTCAGCATCAGTTCTTACACGGAATGTAGGATCTTCTTCTGCCAATTTCTGGAGAGCAATACCCATTTTTTCCTGGTCAGCTTTAGTTTTTGGTTCTACAGCTACGGAAATAACTGGATCTGGGAATTCCATAGATTCAAGAATGATTGGATGATTTTCATCGCAAAGTGTATCACCTGTTGTAGTATCTTTAAGACCTACAGCAGCAGCGATATCACCGCTGTAAACAACTTCAATTTCTTTACGGTTGTTTGCATGCATCTGTAAAATACGTCCGATACGTTCTTTTTTGCCTTTTGTAGAGTTAAATACATAAGAACCAGCATTTAATGTACCGGAGTAAACACGGAAGAATGCGAGTTTACCAACAAATGGGTCAGCCATAATTTTGAATGCTAACGCTGCGAATGGTTCTTCGTCGCTAGATTCGCGTTTGTCTTCTTCATTTGTATCAGGATTTATACCTTTGATTGCTGGAATATCAACTGGAGCTGGCATATAGTCAACAACAGCATCAAGCATAGGCTGAATACCTTTATCTTTATAAGAAGAACCGCAAACTACTGGAGTAATTTCGCAAGCGATTGTAGCTTTACGAATTGCAGCTTTGATTTCTTCTTCAGTGAGTTCTTCACCTTCAAGATATTTCATCATTAATTCATCATCTGTTTCTGCAACAGAATCAAGCATTTTCTGACGATATTCTTCAGCTTTTTCTTTATATTCAGCTGGAATTTCTACGGATTCAGGTTCTTTTGTATAATCTTCTTCGTAGATTACAGCTTTCATTTTAATTAAGTCAATAAGACCTTGGAAAGTATCTTCAGATCCGATTGGAATCTGAATAGCAACTGGATGTGCGTTAAGACGTTCAACCATCATTTTGAGAACATTATAAAAGTCAGCACCGATGATATCCATTTTGTTAACGTATACCATACGAGGTACATGATATCTTTCAGCTTGACGCCAAACTGTTTCAGATTGAGGTTCAACACCGCTTTTTGCGGATAATACAGTAACAGCACCATCAAGTACTTTAAGAGAGCGTTCTACTTCAACTGTGAAATCCACGTGGCCTGGTGTATCAATGATATTAATACGATGGTTTTTCCAATGGCAAGTTGTAGCAGCAGAAGTAATTGTAATACCTCTTTCTTTTTCCTGTGCCATCCAGTCCATTGTTGCTCCACCTTCATGAACTTCACCCATTTTATGAAGTATACCTGTGTAGAACAGAATACGCTCTGTAGTAGTGGTTTTACCAGCATCAATATGTGCTATAATACCAATGTTACGAGTTTTTTCGAGTGAAAACGCTCTTGCCACTTACTCATCGCTCCTTATATTATACAAAAGATACTTTAAAATTACCAACGATAATGAGCAAATGCTTTATTAGCTTCAGCCATTTTATGAGTATCTTCTTTTTTCTTAATTGCTGCACCTGTGTTATTAGCAGCATCCATTAATTCGCCGGAAAGACGTTCGTTCATAGTTTTTTCACCACGAAGTCTAGCATAGTTAACAATCCAACGAATACCAAGTGTCATACGACGATCCTGACGAACTTCTACAGGAACTTGGTAGTTAGCACCACCAACACGGCGAGCACGAACTTCTAATACTGGCATAACATTTTTCAATGCAGTTTCAAAAACTTCCATTGGGTCTTTACCAGTTTTTTCTTTTATAATGTCAAATGCATCATATACAACTTTCTCAGCAACACCTTTTTTACCGGAAAGCATAACTTTATTTATGAATTTAGTTACAACCTTGGATTTGTACACCGGATCTGGTAATACATCTCTTTTAGGTACGGAACCTTTTCTTGGCATTACTACCCCTCCTTGTCATAGTCTTCAATGTTTTAAGTAATTATTTTTTCTTAGGACGTTTTGCACCGTATTTAGATCTTCCTTGTTCACGGTTTTGAACACCTGCAGTATCCAAAGAACCACGAATGATGTGATAACGCACACCTGGTAAGTCTTTTACACGACCGCCTCTAATTAAAACAACACTATGTTCCTGAAGATTGTGACCAATACCAGGGATATAAGCTGTTACTTCAATACTATTCGTTAAACGAACACGGGCAACTTTACGCAATGCGGAGTTTGGTTTTTTAGGAGTAGTAGTATATACTCTTGTGCAAACACCACGTTTCTGCGGGCAATTTTTTAATGCCGGTGCTGTAGATTTTTCCTGCATGCTCTGTCTGCTTTTACGAATCAACTGATTTATTGTAGGCATACATGCACCTCCTTCCTCAAATTTCCAAAGGCTTCAAAGCCCTATCCTTGTTTCGGATATTTTAGATTAAGAAATCTCACTTGCTGTGAGATTTTCAGCTTAGTTAACGGTATCCCTTAAAGTAATGCTACCGCAGCAGCGCCTACTTCAATGTTACAGGATTTACCTAGTTCAGCCATTGTATTTCCAAAAATCATTTCTACATTTTTAGTCATACAAAGCTCTTTTAAAGGGCTTAAAACTCTATCATCTGCGTCATCTGCTATGTAAACACATTTCGCTAAATCGTTTTTCACCGCTTTAGTAACTTGTTTTATGCCAATAACGCGTTTAGCATTTTTCAGTGTAACTGTCATTTTATCACTCCTAAATACTAACTGACAGATTTCAGGCACTCATTAATATTATCATCATTAAAAAGCATTGTCAACACATATTTTACAAGTATTTTTATTAACACGGCTCCTGGCGTATCATATAAAAATATAAAAGCCGTAAAAACCCTTATAAATAAAGGCTTCATGACATCTCGCTTTCTAATTTATTAAATTTTAAGAAAATATTTTTATTTACATACCTTTTACATTAGACACTTGTTTTTGATAGAAAGATTTTATTTTTCACCTAATATTATCGTAAAAAGCACAAAAAGGACACCGGATAATATCCAGTGTCCTTTAATAGCTTATCAACTTTACTTAAAATAAAATTATTTAAGTTCTATACTATAGCTATTTTTTCACATTTTATATGTTTTTGTTTCCTATATAATATACACCATTTTATATAATTCAATTTAGATTTTTTTGTTTACCTATTTTTATAGTACGTTTTTAGTACGTTAGAAAATGATAGTTATAAAACCACTTCACACTGATGAACAGCCAATACATATATCTATGAAGTGCATCATATAATTTACAATTTTAGTATATCACAAAACTAACACGGCTAACAAAAATATTATCCGTTGATATTATCAATCAACCTTATACAGACGTTTTTTTATTAGCGAGTCCAACTTTGGACTGGTTAACTTTTTTTGATACCTAGATTAATTATATGGCGGTCATTATTTGCAGTTAAAGATTTTTGCACATCTAAAAAAGAGGTCAGCATAAAATATGCAACCTCTTTTTATCTCAACATCATTTTATAAAATCAGCTATTTTTGTAATATCCCTTACTAGCATTTTATAAAATCACTGGCTTTTGTAATATCTATAAAATAGACTCACGCTGATGAACCGCCAGCAGATTTTTTTATATACCTTTTTAGGGAGTCGGAAAAGTCCGATTTTAGTTGAAAAAAGGTTCAATTTTTTGTTTTGTTTCAGTATCATTTTTTTGAACCTTTTTATATGATTTTTGAACCTTTTCCAATACGTATAAAGCCTTTACTATCAAGACTTATGGCGGTTTTTTATATTCGTCTTAGGTTGTTTTGTTTCAATACCTTTTTTTGAACCTTTTTCGTTTTGTTTCGGACATTTTTTTGGACATTTTTTGTTTTGTTTAGGGTGCATTTCTAGGGTGCATTTTTCGTTTTGTTTTAGTATGGTTTTTACTAGATATAAAATGCCTGCAATGCCTTTAACGATAAACCTTGACGCTACTTCTAAAACTGCAACTTTTTTGCAACCTTTGTTGTTAAAACTGACAACTTTTTGACTACTGTAAACGATATAAGTTACTCATCTTAATAAGTCCACTTTTTGCTATTCGTTGGCAGGTTCTAATTGAATAATCATACTGATTTGATATCACAATCCATTTATTAAACTCAATGTATTTTAGTTTTATAATATCCTGTTCTTTCGAGGTTAATAAACTAAGTGCTTTGTCTATCTTTTTAATAATGTTAATCGCTTGATTGTTGCCATTATCAGCTATAGACTTTAAAAATTTATAGTTCTTTAAAGACTCTTTGATTTGTTTGATAATATAATTCTGCATTTTTAAACCCCCAACAAAATATTTTTTAGTTCTATTTTACACCTTTTAACCAGTAACAAAAAATAAGGCACTAGCACCGCCATATATAGCGAGCCAATGCCTTATTTTATCTATTAGCATCTAAAAAATCTTTTAAAGACTTTTCGTTTACTGTACTAAATTTTACTTTATAATTTTTGTTTTTAAACTGTTCGATATCATCAAATATATTTCTATTTTCCGCCCCTAATAATATTAACTCTTTTTCTGCTCCGTTATCGTTAAAAATGGCTACACTTATCATTTTGCACCTTCTTAATAAAACATATCATATCATTTATAAAAACCTCGTGGCGGGCTTGTTAGCCGTCTTAAATTTAATTTTAAATCATTAATCAATGCAATCATCAAAATAACAATAATCATGATGATAATATAATTTTACTGTACCCGTTGAGCCGTTTCTGTGTTTAGCTATTATCAATTCAGCTATATTTTTATCTTCGCTATTCTTGTTGTAATAGTCATCACGATACAAGAACATGACTATATCTGCATCTTGTTCAATAGAACCTGACTCCCTTAAATCTGATAGCATAGGTTTTTTTTCTGTTCTACTTTCTACGGCTCTGCTTAATTGAGCTAGTGCAATCACAGGAATATTTAATTCTTTGGCTAAAATCTTTAACTGTCTTGATATATCCGACACTTCTTGAACTTTATTATCTCTTTTCCTTTCAGACGCTAACAACTGTAAATAGTCTATGATAATAAGTTTTATACCTTTTTGTTTTTTTAACTGCCTTGCTTTACTTCGCAACTGTAAAATGTTAATTTCTGCACTATCTTCAATATAGATTGGTCTTTTAGATAATGCCTCTCCAGCTTGTATAACTCTGCTCCATTCTTTTTCATTTAAGCGACCAGTAGATATTTTTTGCGAATTAACACAACTCGCCCCACTGATTAGCCTTTTACCGAGTTGGGCTTTTGACATTTCAAGAGAAAATATCGCTACTGGTATATTATTTCTTGTTATTCTACTAGCCATACTTAACGCAAGGGCTGTTTTTCCCATTGCAGGTCTTGCACCTATGATAATAAAATCTGATTTTTGAAATCCGCCAGTGATTTTATTTAAATCTATATAGCTTGTATCAATACCCGATACACCATTTTGATTATGTTCATATTGGTATTCTATTTCTTGCATACACTCAATCATTAAATCAGTAGGTTCGATAATATCGCCCTTATAAACATTTTCTTTTGAGATATCAAATATCAACTTTTCTGCTTCACTTACTGCACTGTCTATATTTTCAGCAGTATAGGCGATATCCTTTATTTGCTCGCCTGCTTGAATATATTTTCTTCTTATGGCGGTATCTTTTACCATGTCAGCATAATATTTTACATTACTTGCTGAAGGTACACAGTTTACTAAACTTGTTATGCACGCAATCCCGCCAGCTTCTTCGAGTTTATTCGTTTTGTCTAAATACTCAATAACTGTTAAATTATCTATAGGTTTATTGGCTTTAAATAACGTCAACATTGCTTTATAAATAATCTTATGACTAGGTCTGTAGAAATCATCTACTCTTAAATTTATATCATCAATGATTGTTTTATCAGCAATTAAAATCGCTCCTAGCACTGCTTGCTCTGCTTCAATATTGCATGGCAAATTATTTTTATTTTCCATTTTTCTACATCTCCTTTTTAGGCTCTAAAATCGCTTTAGAGCCTTTTTTATACCCAGCATATATAATTTATCTAAAACATTAAAAAATATCGTTAGTGGCTAAATATCGAATTATTAGCCGTATTTTAGATTTATAAAACGTTGGTCTTATTAAAAATTATTTTTCAATAAATCAATGCGACCTGCTGGCTTATAAATTATTTTCTTTTTGGGTTCTTTTTTGATTGTATCCTGCATCATATTTATTTCATCAGTCCAACGCTCTTGATTTAACCATGTTGCAGGATAAGGGACATATTTCCCATTATCTTTCTTCCATTGTTCAGTCTGTTTGACCATTTCTAAAGCCTTGAGTATTTTCTCGAATAACTCTAAAGAAGGATTGATTTTTTTCCATGACTTTTGAGCTTGTTTCTTGCTTACCTTTTTCGGGTACGCTTGCCAAAACTTATCAAACTGTTTTTCTTGCAACTCATTTAGTTCTTTATTCTGTTTTTTGATAGCCTTATTCTTAGTTTCTTGTTTTATAGTATTAGAAGAATGATTATCACTTTCGTGATTATATACCTGCTCATTTTCTGAATGAGTATATATATTATTACTATCTTTATTACTATATTTATTACTTGGGTGGCATTTTGCCCCTACCCCTAGTGGCATTTCGCCCCTACCCTCGTAGCATTTCGCCCCTAGTGTTATATTTTCACTAGTGGCATTTTGCCCTTTGTCTAAAAACGGAACTAATGAATAAACATGGTTAGTATTTATAAAATACTTACTACGAGTTTTATAATTCCCTTTTTCTTTGTTTATATATTTATATTTCTCTAGCTTATTTAATAATCTTTTAGCTGTTGATAAATCAATGTACAAGCGTTCAGAAATATATCTAGCACTACCGCCAAAAAATCCTTCTTTTTGATGAAAACTATATATCAAGGCGAACGCTTCCGCTTCGTTGCCGTTTAACTTTAAATATTGATGTATCCAGTCGTAAATAATTATATATTTGTCATCAGATACAATATTTTCAATTTTGCCACCTCCCGCCATAATATCGCCCCCTTTCTACTGGTCTATATATTGCTGTAAAACTTGATAATTTATATGGTATTCGCTAGGGTTTCTGTTCGTGCCTTGCTTCTTTGTAATCAAATTTCTATCAATGAGAACACTTAAACAACGCAAAACTGTATGCTTAGTTGTATTAATCCGTTTACAAAGATAATTTAATCCTTTTTTATATACTGCATCTGCTTCACATTCCTGATATAATAGAGAAAACAATATTAATTCATTTGCTTTCAATTTCAATTTCAAGAATGAATGATATATTTTTATATAGTCAAACTGTGGAATTTCTCCATTGTTTAACTGTGTAAAATTTTCATAGATTGGCGGTATTGATTTATTGTTCATTGTGTCATCTCCTTGTTTTGTTGTAGCGTTTCATCAGCTACTACAGAATAAATTTATAGCCCCAATAACGGGGCTATTTTTTTATGCTATATCAATCAGTAGGATTTATTTTTTTCTCGTAGAAATGGCGGTTTATCTTGCCTTTTAGCGTGATTTTGCCCATTGCTTCTACTTCTTTATTCATTTCTCTAATGAGTTCATAAGCTTTGGATATAGATATATTGCAATCTTCGGCAATTTCTTTAGCGGTTATAAATCGACTTTTTATAGTTTCCATATTTTAAAACACCTCTTTTTATGTTAAACTTTATTTGCTTTTAAATTTCTAATGCTCCTTGTCTTATTGCAAGGGGCTATTTTTTTATATAATTCTAACGAGCTTATTATATCTGCCTTTTTCTCCACTTCTTGACCTATATAACAATAACCAGCTGATAAATCATCTGTATTACATGTATCTAGTGATAAATTATTTGCTAATATACTTATATTGCTTAAATCAAGAGCTATATTTTCTAAAACATCAATTACACTTACAGGAAAACTACTCTTGTATAAAAGCTCCAGTAGTTTATCTAGCTTTTTGGCTTTATCCTTCAATTCTTGATTAAAATAACGATAGAAGTTTATTAAATCATCTCTTTTGTATAAATCTGTTGGTAATGTAGACATTAACAGCCCGATTGATTTTAATTTAAAACTAATATCGTTTAATTCTATTGCTATATTATCCAACGTATTCAGCCCCTATTTATTTTGTACTTTGCTTTTAACCTAATAGCATTATTTATACTTTTATCAAGCGTTTTAAACTTAGCATCAAAATTTTTCTTGTTGATTGGAAAAAAGTTTTCTAGTACAATATAAATATCATTTTGTATTAGATTAATATTACAATTCATTTTATTTAGCTCCTTTCTTTCCCCGTGTAGTGATACATGGGGTTTTTTGCTTTATTTCTCAATTTCGTTAATAATATCAAGCAACTTATCGCAAGGTAGTTTAAATACTTCAAAATTATCTTTACTGACAACATCTTTTAATTCTTGACTTAATGCTTTTAAATCTAAGTTTTCTTTTTCATTTTCGACTGCTATTAATGTTTTATCATCATAAAATAATACTCTTAACATGGTTTTTTATCTCCTTTGTTTATCGTGTATTTTGTCGTTGAGTTTTTCACATTTTTGTGAATTTGTCGATGACCTTCATAGTATGAAGCCCATTTGTAAGGGTACGCATACTATGCACCCCTTTTTATTCTTCGTTTTCGTATTCTTCCGCCAATAGCCCCTCATAATCTCGAATTGTATCCTCACTTACTTTTATATATTCCTTTAAGATTTCCATAGCTTTTGAACTGATAACATTATGAACCACTTCAACATTATCTTTATTGGCTTTATAAGCGTTTATCTTGTCTAGGTCGTGCTTTTTGCTCATGGTAGAAAATATAAGCACCTTGTTTCTAAGACCTTTATTATTTCTTGTACCTATTTGAAGTTTGACATACTCCCCATGCCTAAAGGCAGGGAATTCTTGGATACAAACGATATTTGCCTACTAAAATAGCAGGTCTTACTATATCTCTCCAAAGAAGGTTGATGCCCCAACCTTGTTTTTTAGCTAGCTTATATCCCCATAAATAAATTTAGGGGCTTTACGCTCGCATTTGGTAATTAGAACCACCGTCGGAAATCACGACACTGGTTTTATCTTCATCCTCAACGTGGCTTGTATATTCTCTTTGGTTGCTACCCAAAATCTAAAGCTATAAGTTTTAATAAAGCGGTTTAATCAACACCCACCGCCAAGCGTTCGTTTTATCTATGCCGTCGATTTGACGGGTTAGCTTATCTTCTTCATCGTTAGTATCTACCCCATACCAGCTACTTAATTTAAGTATGTGGTTTTACAAGGTTTCAATTTTTCGATTATCAGATTTTAATTTTATCTATGATATCATTACTAATGACCTAAAGTACCAAAACGGTACTTTGGTTAATATTTTGAAAATCCATTTTTGGATTATCAGATAATAGACTATATACTTTACTAAACTCAAAATTGAGCGGAGCTAATAAAGACGGGCTTTACCACATGATATATACTTAACTAGCCACTGCTAAAGCTCCCCATATTTGGATTATCTTAAGTCTATCCTTGCAAGTGCTATATATTTCTTTATATGGTCTTTGGCTCGCTATACCTTCATGAATACATTTATCCGCCATGCTGATAATAAATAGAATGTTGTTTAAATGTTCCATGTCTGTATTATTTCGGTCATATGTGGCGGTTATCGAGTTTATGAGCTTATGAAATATCGTGTAGTAGTTTTGAGCGTGTGTACTGCCTTGAGCCTTTGCATACTCTATAAACTCTTTTATAGTGTCATTAAGAAATTTAGTTTTTACTTTGCTTAAATCTCTTAATTCTTGCCATTGTTTAGTCTTTTTCTGCATCTGTATTTGTTCCATTTCATTAAATTGCTTTACATACATAGCAGTAAACAATATACCTTTATCGCCTGTCATTTTATTAGCGATAAATTCACACCCCATTTTACTGATAAGATAACAAGGATATATTTTATTATTTCCTCTAACTTTATAATTAGACTTGATAAAGAAATCTTGAAAACGCAATTTTGCGTTTTCAGAAATAATAGCTATATATCTGCTAATATCACGTATTAAATCAGCATGACGCTTATCAATCATTTTCGCCACTTGACGGCTATCAAAATAACCAATATTATTTTTGACTAAAATTAAATTATTCATTTATTCGCCCTCTCCTTTCTATCCCTATGTAGTGATACATGGGGTTTTTTATTTGTCTTATGGCGGTTATGCTTCATCTTGTATTAGCTCTATTGGCTCAACATCTAAAGCCTTTGCTATTTTGCCTAGTGTTTTAGGCTGTAATGGTATTTTACCAGCTAAGACTTTTGTAATTGTGCTGTTGCTAATATGTGCTAAATCTTTTAATTCTCTTAGATTTATACATTTTTTAGCCATTGCTAAATCAAATTTTTTGCGGTCAATTATCATACGTTCATCACCTCATTGCTCATATTAAGAAAAATATTATATGTTTTTTCTTTATATAAATAATATATGCTCATATTTTTCTAAAGTCAAGAAAAATGTATATTGATTTTTGCTTAAAAAAAGAATATTATATTATTAGAGAGGTGAATTATATGGATTTTAAAGATATTTTAAAATCGTATCGCTTAAAAAGTGGAATGACTAAAGCTGAATTTAGTCGTAAATTAGGGATTGACTCATATAGTACTTATAATAATTATGAGGTTGGTTCTAGTGAACCTAAAATTGATATGTTAATTAAAATTGCTGATTTGCTTAATGTATCATTAGATAATTTAGTAGGACGAACGTCAGTAAATGAAGATGATTTATTAGAAAAAATAATTAATGAAAGTATTAAAATCGGCGATTGCAAATTATTAAAGCTGTCAAGAATATCATCAGATTATGTTTATTTTACATTTGATGACATTCAAGATATTTTTAAATTTAAAAAAGATATTATGTTAAAAGTATTAAACGATATCAAATTGGAAACCAATAAGAGCGAAAAATATTTACAAGGCGAATTCTTTAAATTTATTCAAGATACAGCTTTTATAAATTTTGGTAAGCAACAAATAAAAAATTTTGAAAATCAAATTAATACTGTTACTGATGAAAAAGAAAAAGCTAAGTTGCAAGATGATTTATATAAACAAATTACTTTAGTTAATATGCTTGAAGAAAAATATAATAAAGATTATCAAATTTATTTACAAGAAGATAAATAGATACACTAGGCAAGTACCTATTTATTTAACTGATAATTGATTGCATTGCCTAAGCAATTAATTATTAAATAGCTGAAATAAAACTTTTAGCCCCTGCATTTTTGCGTTGGCTAAAAACAATATATTTAAAACTGTTATTTTAGCAGTTTTGGATTGTTAGAAATTTCGCATCTTAGCGAACGCAATTTTGCGTTGGTTAAAAATAAGTAAAAAAAATACCGCCATAATAATTTTTAGGCGGTCATAAATCTATAGTTATGTTGCTTTCAGCCCTAACATTTTGTTACCCCTCATAAGTATATAGTTATATTGCTGTATAGAGCTTCTATTTCTCAAAGGTCATAAAATGGGACTTTTAAATTTAATGACGGACAAAAAAGTCCGCCATTGAATAATCAACATTTTCAATAAATCCATATTTATGATTTTGTTCCTGTTTTGCCCCTATATAACGTTTCGTTACATGGGGGCAATGGTCATTAATTGCTTTATCAGTTAAAAAAGGACGTTCTATAATGGAATACCCTTTTAAATGGCTTTATACGAGGTTTTTAATTATGATAGGTACAATCATAAGCACCAGTAAAAGAAAACGGCTTAAAACGGCTTATATTTTGTCATTTTTTGATAAAACCAATCTGCTAAAATTTCAGCAAATTGAATTGCTTGTCTATTTTTGGGGTATCCACCATTTTGGACATACTGAAAATATCAATCCTCAATCTTGAGTTTTGATAACTGGTAGATAATTGGATGGTGTTATATTATCCAATTCCCGCCAAGCGTTATGGTTAAAGGATTTAATTGGATGGTAATTGGAAGGTTTTAAACCAGTCGAATTCGACCAGTTTAAACGATACCCTGTTTTGGGGTACCACCAATTTTGAAGATACCCTTTGAGAATGGTTAAAGCATCATAACGCAATTTTGCGTTTTGATAACTGGTAGCTTAATTTTAAGCCACGACATTTGGTAGCCGAAAATTCGGCTTCGACATTTGGTAGCGGAAAAAACCGCCACGAGATTAAATTTACCCCATACGGCGTTTTATAGTATAGGGTATAAAATCGCCTTAATATTTGATAGTCCAACTTTGGGCTTTCAAAATTGATACGGCAAAACACCGCATCACAAAATTAGACAAAAAAATAACCCCTTGCTATGCTGTCAACATAACAAAGGGCTATTTCTTACCATTCCAATTTTTAAATGAATGACATACTATTTTTCGCAACTAAATTATATCATTCTTTTTAAAGTTGGTAAATGGTAGGCTTATTAAGTATACGATTTTTTAACTTGAAAGGAATGTTTTTTTTATGCCTGTTTACAAAAACGAACAACGTGGAACATGGTTCACGACTTTTTATTATACTGATTGGACAGGAACACGCAAGAAAAAGAAAAAAGAAGGCTTTACAACTAAACGAGAAGCCCAAGCCTTTGAGCGTGAATTTCTCGAACGTATGGCGGGAACTTGCGACATGAAATTTAGTTCGCTAGTAGCTATATACTTAGATGACTGCAAAAATAATATCAAGCCGTCAACATATTATACCAAGACTGTGATTTTAGATAAGTACATCACATCTTACTTTAAGGATATACCTATAAACAAAATCACACCCGCCAATATAAGACAATGGCAATCTGTAGTTAAGGACCAAAATCAAGATAAATCAGACCAGTATTTAAAAAGTATTAATACTCAACTATCAGCTATTTTTAATTTTGCTATGAAATACTATAGCCTTAACAAAAACCCTGTGAAACTATGTGATAGTATTGGCAGTAGTAAAAGACGTGAATTGAATTTCTTCACGCTAGACGAATTTAAGCAATTTATAAAAGTAGTAGATGACGATACACTTTATACTGTATTTGAAGTTTTATTTTGGACTGGTATAAGACGTGGCGAACTGTTAGCCCTTCGCCCTTGTGATTTTGATTTTGAAAACAACCTTTTATACATCACTAGAAATTTAGTTTACATCAAAAATTCTAAACCAGTAATTACCACACCAAAAACTGAAAAGAGTATTCGTACTATCGTACTACCGCCATTTTTAACAAAGATAGTCAAAGATTATATTGATAAAGATTTCATAGATGATAAGGATATACTATTTGAGATTACACCTACATTGTTATTCAGACGATTAAAAAAATATGTAGAGTTGGCCAACTTGCATCAAATACGAATACACGATTTTAGACACTCCCACGCTTCACTATTGATTGAGCATGGATATTCGCCATTAATGATTGCCGAACGTCTAGGACATGAAAAAGTTGACACTACACTTAAGATTTATTCTCATTTGTACCCTAATAAACAAAATGAATTAGCTGAACAGCTACAAAAAATACATCAAAATTTGTAAAAATAAATATTATAGTACGTTTTTAGTACGCTTGATATAAAATAAAAAGCCGTAACCCCTTATAAATAAAGGGCTACGGCTATTATTTTTACTTAAATGAAATTATTTAAGTTCTACAGTTGCGCCAGCTTCTTCTAATTTAGCTTTTAAAGCTTCAGCGTCTTCTTTGGAAGCGCCTTCTTTAACAGGAGCAGGAGCACCGTCAACTAAAGCTTTAGCTTCTTTTAAGCCAAGGCCAGTTACTTCACGAACAACTTTGATTACGTTGATTTTTTTGTCGCCAGCGGAAGCAAGAATTACATCGAATTCAGTTTTTTCTTCAGCAGCAGCAGCACCAGCTGCAGGAGCAGCAGCTACAGCTACAGGAGCAGCAGCGCTAACACCAAATTTTTCTTCCATAGCTTTTACAAGTTCGGATAATTCAAGAACAGTCATTTCTTCAATGGCTTGCATAATTTCTTCTTTAGTCATTTTTATATTCCTCCAAATTTAAAACATTAATTTCATTTTATTTTTATATTATTTATATAGAGAGAGTCTGCTTATGCAGATTCTTTCTGAGCGCGGATTGCATCAAGCACATATACTGCATTGCGAATAGTACCCTGAAGTACGTTGACAACGCCAGAGATAGGAGCTTGCATACTGCCAAGAACTTTCGCGATGAGAACTTCGCGGGATGGTAGGGATGCCAAAGCTTTAACTTCTTCAACATTGATAACTTTACCTTCAACAAGACCAGCTTTAATAGTTAAAACTTCTGTGTTTTCAAGTTTGTTTTCTTTGATGAATTCATATATAACTTTAGCTGGAGCTACAGCATCATCAGCGGATACTGCAAGAGCAGTAGTACCGTTAAGAACTGGATCTAAACCTTCTAAGCCAATTTCATTTGCAGCAATACGAACCATTGTATTTTTTACAACATGATAAGTAACACCTGCTTCACGAAGTTTAGCACGAAGTTTCATATCTTGAGCTACAGTTAAACCTCTATAACCTGTTAATACAGCACCTTTTGCAGAGCTAAGTTGTTCTTTAAGACCTGCAACTGCGGCCTGTTTTTCTGGACGAATGTTTGCCATTTACATGACACCCCCTCTCAAATGAGAAATATTTATTACGAAACCAAAAAACGGTCTCTAGTGAGGACCAGAGACCGCAAAGTTTTCATGCCTTGCCAAGTATCTGACCTCGGCAGGCTATATTATGTTACAAATAATGTAACACCTGCTGTCTTAAGTCGCTTTACTAAATGAATATTAAATTATTCAGCTTTAGCAGCTTTGAAGTTTGTGTTTACAGTAACAGCTGGGCCCATAGTTGTGCTAACTGTGATGTTACGCATATACTGACCTTTAGCTGCTGCTGGTTTAACTTTTACTAATGTGTCAAGAAGAACCTGTAAGTTTTCAACAAGTTTTGCATTGTCGAAAGAAACTTTACCGATTGGCACATGTACGTTACCAGCTTTATCTGTTCTATATTCAACTTTACCTGCTTTAATTTCATTAACAGCTTTTGTTAAATCCATTGTAACAGTACCAAGTTTAGGGTTTGGCATTAAGCCACGAGGACCAAGGATTTTACCTAAACGACCTACAACACCCATCATATCAGGAGTTGCTACTGTAACATCGAAGTCACACCAGCCCTCTTTGATTTTTGCAACGAGTTCATCAGAACCAACGAAGTCAGCTCCAGCAGCTTCTGCTTCAGCAACTTTATCGCCTTTAGCAAAAACTAAAACTCTTTTAGATTTACCAGTACCATGTGGTAATACAACGGCACCGCGAACTTGCTGATCTGCATATTTAGGGTTAACACCTAAACGAACAGCTACATCAACACTTTCATCAAATTTAGCAGTAGCAGTTTTTTTAGCTACTTCAATAGCTTCTGCTAAATCATATGCTTTACCAGCTTCAACTAATTTAGCTGCGTCCTGGTATTTTTTACCAAATTTAGCCATTATTAAAATTCTCTCCTTTGTGGTTTTAACGGTATAAGCCTCCCACAGTCAAGTATCTTACATCAACCAATAAAATTAGTCAACGATTTCGATACCCATGCTGCGTGCAGTACCTTCGATCATGCGAGTTGCAGCTTCGATATCTGCAGCATTGAGGTCTTGCATTTTGCTTTCAGCAATTTTCATTGCTTCAGCACGTGGTAATTTAGCCACTTTCTTTTTATTAGGTTCACCAGATGCTTTTTCAATGCCAGCTGCTTTCTTTAATAACACAGCTGCTGGTGGAGTTTTTGTAACAAAAGTAAAGGATCTATCTTCAAAAACTGTAATTTCTACTGGAATAATTAAACCGCCCTGTTTAGCAGTTCTTTCGTTGAATTCTTTAACGAAAGCCATGATATTTACACCAGCCTGACCTAAAGCAGGACCAACTGGAGGAGCAGGAGTAGCTTTACCAGCGAGAACTTGCAATTTTACAAGTTTAACAACTTTTTTTGCCATTGTTATTTACACCTCCTTAGGATTATGGAATATAACTATATGTTATATTTGAATTTGCTGATTTATATTTTTTCTATCTGATCGAAATCTGCTTCAATTGCAGTTTCACGACCAAACATATCAACAACGCCTTTAATCTTACTCTTACTATAATCAATTTCTGTTATAGTTGCAACAAAATTTTCAAAAGCGCCAGAAGTAATGTTTACTTGGTCTCCCACTTCAACATCAAGTTCTGTTGGTTTATCCATGCCCATTGCTTTTAAAATTCTATTTGCTTCTTCTTCAGTTAATGGAACAGGTTTTGTATTTGAACCTACAAATCCTGTAACGCCTGGTGTATTTCTTACAATATACCAAGAACGTTCATCAACTATCATTTCAAGTAAGACATAACCTGGAAAAATTTTTCTTTCTACTACTTTTTCTTTGCCATTTCTCTTTTCAGTCTCTTTTTCTACAGGCACGATTACATTGAAGATTTTGTCTTCCATGCCCATGGAGTGGATTTTTCTTTCAAGATTGGCTTTTACTTTGTTTTCATAACCGGAATATGTATGTATAACATACCATTTCTTTTCTAATTCCATGCCAAGGGACAAGACATCTCCACCTCCTGTAATTATCGTAAAATGAGATCAAATATACGGGCAAAAATAGTATCACATATCCAAATTAAAGCACAAACAAATGCCACTGCAACGAAAACTACTCCTGTATAAGAAACCAGTTCTCTGCGAGTAGGCCAAACAACTTTTTTTAACTCACTTTTTACACCAGATAAAAATCCTATTATTCCGGATTTTTCCTGATTTACTGGAGTATTTTCATTCTGTGCCATTTCTTCACTTCCTCACACTACTACAAAGGAAAACCTTATTTTGTTTCTCTGTGTAAAGTATGTTTTTTACAGAATTTGCAATACTTTTTCATTTCAATTCTATCAGGATTATTTTTTTTGTTTTTATTAGTCTGATAGTTGCGCTGTTTGCATTCAGTGCAGGCTAAAGTAACAGCATTGCGCATCTCATGCACCCCTCTTTACATCATTTAGTATAATATTCGTTCGTCTTATAAACGTCGCCTATATAATTTATCACAATTAAAAACATGTGTCAAATAAATAACACGACTTCAGGCGAAATTGAACTACCAAAAACGCCTGACACTGAAAATATTATCATTTTTCATTGAATATTTATATGGTATATTCAAAGGCTACCAACATAAATAAAGCCCCTATTAAGGGGTTGTTGTTTTAATTGGTGGCGGCGCAGAGATTCGAACTCCGGACACTGCGGGTATGAACCGCATGCTCTAGCCAACTGAGCTACGCCGCCATATTATATTTTCTGGAGCTGATGACCGGGATTGAACCGGTGACCTTATCCTTACCAAGGATACGCTCTACCGACTGAGCTACACCAGCAGAATCGGTTTTGGTTGCGGGGAGAGGACTTGAACCTCTGGCCTTCGGGTTATGAGCCCGACGAGCTACCAACTGCTCCACCCCGCGATTTGGTAAAGAATATGGAGCTGGCGAGAGGAATCGAACCCCCAACCTGCTGATTACAAGTCAGCTGCTCTGCCAATTGAGCTACACCAGCGTTTCTCGCTTTCGTTTGTCAGCACCGTGCTGACAGGTAATAATGTTATCATAAGATAATTCATTTGTAAACCCCTTTTTTGAAAAAAATTAAAAAAAAGTTAAAAAAAGTTGTTTTCAAGCATAAAAATTATACTTATATATATTAATTAAGGATATCTTTTTTATTGATTTCATTTCCCAAAATCTTTATTTTTTTCTTCAAAAAAGCTATATTCTTCATTGACTAGCCATATAAACTCTTTTATAATCAATCACGATTTAACAAATATTTTTGATTTAATTTATTTTGCTAATACATAATAAAAATTGTATAATAGGTATCATATATTATGTATTTAATATATATAAATTACATAAATATATTAGATTGGAGTTAGATTAATGTTAGAATTAAAAAATCTATCATTTTCTGTTAATGATGGAAATAAAACAAAACAAATTCTTAAAGATATCAATTTAGTTATTGATGATAAAAAATTTACAGTAATCACAGGTCCAAATGGCGGTGGTAAATCTACATTAGCCAAAATCATCATGGGCATTGAAAAACCAACTAGCGGTAAAATTTTCTTTAATGGTGAAGATATAACTGATTGGGATATTACTAAACGAGCTTTAGCTGGTATTAGTTTTGCCTTCCAACAACCAGTTCGTTTCAAAGGAATTGGTGTTAAAGATTTACTCAGCCTAGCAGCTGGAGAAAAATTATCTACTAGTGGCGCTTGCACTTATCTTTCTGAAGTAGGTCTTTGCGCTGCTGATTATGTAAATCGTGAAGTAGATACTTCCCTATCTGGTGGCGAAATTAAACGCATTGAAATCGCTACTATCTTAGCTCGTAAACAAACTAAATTAGCTGTTTTTGATGAACCTGAAGCTGGTATTGATTTATGGAGCTTCCAAAAACTCATCAGTGTTTTTGAAAAATTACATGAACAACAACAATCCATTATGATTATTTCCCATCAAGAACGCATCTTAAATATAGCTGACCAAATTGTATTAGTTGCAAATGGCTCCATTAAACAAATTGGCACAAAAGAAGAAATCATGCCTCAACTTATGGAAGTTGCTGGTGTTTGTGATTTCTATAAAAAATAGGAGGACTCCTCATGTTAGATAATCTAGAAAAAGATTTATTAGAAAAAGTAGCTGGTATTAAAGATAAACCACAAGGTGCTTATAATATCCGTTTAAATAGTAAAGCTGTTGATAGAGCTTCTAGTAAAAATATAACTATAACTAAAAAAGAAGATAAAGATGGCATTGATATCCGCATTGCTCCAGGAACAAAAAAAGAAGTTTGTTACATTCCTGTAATCATGGATAAATCTGGCGTTAATGAATTAGTATATAATGACTTTTTCATCGGTGATGATTGTGATGTAACCATTGTCGCTGGCTGTGGTATCCATAACTGTGGCAATGCAGACTCTGAACATGATGGTATTCATGCTTTTTATATAGGTAAAAATTCTAAAGTAAAATATTTAGAAAAACATTATGGTTCTGGCGATGGTGATGGTAAACGCATCATGAACCCTACCACTATTGTTGAAATGGATGAAAATTCCTATATGGAAATGGAAACAACTCAAATTCGTGGTATTAATTCTACAAAAAGAATTACTAAAGGAACTGTTGGTAAAAATTCCACTTTAATTGTAAAAGAAAAACTTTTAACACATGGCAATCAATATGCAGAAAGTGATTTTGAAGTAAATTTAGATGGAGAAAATTCCCACTCTAATATCATCTCTCGAGCTGTAGCTCAAGAAAAATCAAAGCAAATCTTTATTGCTAAAATCTATGGTAATAACAAATGTCATGGTCATTCTGAATGTGATGCTATCATCATGGACGATGCTACAATTTCTGCAATTCCTGAAATCAAAGCAAATCACCCTGAATCAAATTTAATTCATGAAGCAGCTATCGGTAAAATTGCAGGAGAACAATTAATAAAATTAATGAGCTTAGGCTTAACTGAAAAAGAAGCCGAAAATCAAATCATAAACGGTTTCTTAAAATAAAATATAAAAGACTCCAAACAAAATATATCGTTTGGAGTCTTTTTTTGCAGGAAATAAAATTTTTAAAACGAATATTATTTATTGATTAAAATTTATTTAGGAGGCTTTTTCATGAAAAAACTAATTACTATATTTTCATTATTAGCAATTATGCTCTTTAGTATATCTACAGCCTTTGCTGCTAATGAGAAAATCACCATGATGGATGAAGATTATAATTTAAAAAATATCCATACATTGGCTATTTATACACCAAGCTACAAACCTTCCGCATTAAGCATTGAACGTAAAGCTAAATTACCTAATGCTCCAGAATTAATCACTCCTGATATGTTGACAGACGTTATCTTCAAAGTAGCTAAAGAAGATGAAGTTAATTATACTTTATTATCTGATAAAGATGTAATCCAAAATATAAAAGCTACTACAGGTACTGATATCACTACTTTGTCCAATCGTGAAGCACTAGCTATCTATAAAGAAAATATTAAAAATTACGCTGATGCTTATGTAATTTTCACATTTGCTAATGATAGCCGTGTAGTTATGTTTGCTGATGTTTATGATGCTAAAGACAATCATTGGATTTGTTCTTATCAAATAATCGGCGGAGATACTGAAGATGATAATTTAGAAAATTATTCAATGTTTATGCATAAGTTCTTCCGTACTTTAACTATTCAAAGCCAAAAATAAACATAGTTTATAAATATTAATTTATGGTATATATATTCTTTTAGTTTATATATACCATTTTTTATTAAAAATTTTAAAAAAAACTATTGAAATTTTATACGATTGAGTTGTATAATTATAACCACCTTATTTTGTTAGCGTTTTTTTTATTTTGTGTTATAATTTATTTACATGTTAACACTGCATATCTTTAATTATATTGAAGCGTTAATATTTAACTTTTAAAAATGGAGGATATCATGATTAGAGTAAGTATTATTGGTGCTACTGGATATGCTGGTGCAGAACTTTTACGTTTACTGTACAACCATCCCCAAGTTCAAGTAGTGCATATAACTTCAGAAAGTTATACTGGTAAAAAAATTTCTGAAGTATATCCTCACTTACGAGGATTATATGACCAAGAATTAATCAGTATGAAAGATATGGATACTATCGCAAACGATAGCGATTTTGTATTTATTGGTCTTCCTCATGGTCATGCTATGGAAGTAGGTAAAGCTTTAGCCGATACTAATGTTCGCATTATTGATTTAGGTGCTGATTATCGCTTTGATGATACAGATATCTATGAAGCATGGTATAAAGTAGCTCATACACATAAAGATGCACCTCGCGTTTATGGTTTAGCTGAACTTTATCGCGAAGATATTAAAAATGCTAAAATTATTGGTAATGCTGGTTGCTATACTACTGCTAGTATCTTAGCTTTAGCACCACTTGTAAAAAATGAATTTATTGAACCAAATACTATTATTGTTGATGCTAAATCTGGTACTTCTGGTTCTGGTCGTTCAGCTAAACAAATGACACATTACCCTGAGCTTTATGATAATTTCAAAGCTTATGGCGTAGCTACACATCGTCATACACCTGAAATCGAACAGGCTTTAGGTCATTTATGTCATCGTAAAGTTACTTTGAACTTCACACCTCATCTAGTACCAATGTCTAGAGGAATTTTAAGCACTTGCTATGCTAATATCAAACAATGGGTTACTCCAGAAATGATAGATAAAGCATACACTGATATGTATGGCGATGAATATTTCATTCGCTTATTAGGTAGAGGTGCTTACCCATCTACTAAAGAAGTTCGTGGTTCTAACTTCTGCGATATCGGTTGGCATATTGACCTTAGAACAGGTCGCATTATCGTCCTTTCCGCTATTGATAATTTAGTAAAAGGCGCCGCAGGTCAAGCTATTCAAAACTTTAATATTGCTTGCGGTTTTGATGAAAAAACAGGATTGGATTTCACTCCAATTTATCCATGATATTTCGATAACTCGGAGGTATATTTTATGATAAAAAAAGATACTCAAGGCGTAACATTTGCCAAAGGTTTCACTGCAGCAGGCGTTAAAGCTGGCATAAAAAAAAGCGGTAACTTAGACGTTGCTGTTATCTATACAAAAACTCAAGCTGTTGTAGCTGGTACATTCACTCAAAATAAAGTAGCTGCTGCTCCAGTTTATGTATCTAAAGAAGTTGTTGCTACAGGAACTGCTCATGCAATCGTAGCTAATGCTGGTTGTGCTAATGCATGCACTGGTCAACAAGGTTTAGATGATGCTCACAAAATGGCACAAATCGCAGCTGATGAACTCGGTGTTAATGCTGATGATGTAATCGTTGGTTCCACTGGTGTTATCGGTGTTAATTTGCCAATGGATAAACTTGAAGCTGGTATCAAAGATGCTGTAGCTAATTTATCTGCTGATGGCAGTGATAATGCTGGTAGAGCTATCATCACTACTGATACTCACAGCAAAAGTGTAACTTGCGAATTTGAATTATCTGGTAAAACAGTTCGCATGGGCGCTATCGCAAAAGGTTCTGGTATGATTCGTCCTAATATGGCTACAATGCTTTGCTATATTACTACTGATATTGCTATCGACCAAGCGCTTTTACAAAAAGCTGTATCTGGTTGCGTAGAAAAATCCTTCAACATGATTTCCGTTGATGGTGATATGAGTACAAATGATATGGTAATCGTTCTTGCTAATGGTGAAGCAAATAATGCAAAAATCACAGAAGAAAACGCTGATTATCAAATCTTCTTTGATAAACTCATGATGCTTTGCACAGAACTTGCAAAACAAATTGCAGCTGATGGTGAAGGTGCTAGCAAATTCTTAACAATCAATGTAAAAGGTGCAAAATCTTTTGCTGATGCTAAAACTGTAGGTATGGCAATTGCTAATTCCCCACTTGTAAAAACTGCATTCTTCGGTGAAGACCCTAACTGGGGACGTGTAATCTGTGCTGTTGGTTACTCTGGTGCAGATATGGTTCCTGAAAAAACTGTTGTAAAATTCGGTGGCATTACTATTTTTGCTAATGGTACTGGTGCAACTTATGATGAAAAAGCTCTCGCTCATGTTATGAAACAAAAAGATATCGTTATCGATATTGAATTAAACATGGGTCAAGAAGATGCTACAGTTTGGAGTTGTGACCTTTCTTACGAATATGTAAAAATCAATGGGGAGTATCACACCTGATGAGTAATTTAAATAATTTTTCCGCAGAAGATAAGGCTTCTATTCTAGTAGAAGCCCTTCCATATATTCAAGAATTCTACGGCAAAACCATCGTTATCAAATACGGTGGTAATGCCATGATAAACGATACTTTAAAAGAACAAGTAATGAAAGATATCGTACTTATGAAATATGTTGGTATTCGCCCTGTAATCGTTCATGGTGGCGGTCCTGATATCACATCTTTCTTAAAAAAATTCGGCAAAGTAACTGAATTTGTAAGCGGTCTTCGCGTTACTGATAAAGAAACTGTGCAAATCGCTGAAATGGTGCTTGCTGGTAAAATCAATTCTGAAATCGTAAATCGTTTAAATCGCCTCGGCATTCGTGCTGTTGGTTTAAGTGGTAAAGATTCAGATTTAATCATCGCTCATAAAAAATTAGCAGAAGTACATAATGGTACAGACGCTGTTGAACAAGTAGATATCGGTTATGTTGGTGAAGTAGAAAAAATCAATACAGCTTTAATCAATGATTTACTAGATAATGATTATGTTCCTGTAATCGCTCCAATCGGTGCAGGTCATGCAGATGAATCATTTAATATCAATGCTGATTATGTAGCTGCTGAAGTCGCTGGTGCACTTCAAGCTGAAAAACTTTTACTCTTAACTGATACTAAAGGAATTTATCGCGATTTCGAAGATAAATCTTCCTTTATCTCTACACTCACTCAAAGCGAAGCTAAAAAACTCATCAATGATGGCAGTATCGGCGGTGGCATGATACCAAAAGTAGAAGCATGTCTTCATGCTCTCGATAGCGGTACTGGCAAAGCTTGTATCATTGATGGTCGCGAAGCTCATTCTTTAATTCTCGAATTATTTACTTCTCAAGGTATCGGTACAGAAGTAGTTCGTTAATTCGACAAAAGGAGAATTTATATGTTAACTAATGAAGAAATATTCGCCAAAGACAAAAGCGATTATTTGCCTGTCTTTGCTCGTTATAATATAGTTTTAGACCATGGCGATGGTCCATATGTTTATGATACAAAAGGTAAAAAATATATCGACTTTTTAGCTGGCATTGCCGTAAATGTAGTTGGTCATAATTATAAACCACTCGTTGATGCAGTTTCTAAACAAGCTAGCAAAATGATACATTGCTCCAACCTTTATTACACTGAAGTTCAAGTTGAAGCAGCAGAAAAACTAAAAAAATTAAGTGGCATGGATAAAGTCTTCTTCGGAAATTCCGGTGCAGAAGCTAATGAAGGTGCTATCAAACTTGCTCGTAAATACGCAACTAATATTGACCCAGAAAAAATTCAAATAATCTCTGCGCTTCATAGTTTCCATGGACGTACACTTGCTACATTGACTGCTACAGGTCAAGATCATTATCATCATGGCTTTGGTCCATTACCTGCTGGTTTTGACTATGTTCCATATAATGATATTCAAGCACTTGAGGCAAAAATGAGTGATAAAACTTGTGCTGTAATGCTTGAAGCTATCCAAGGTGAAGGTGGCGTTCATGTTCCTGATCCAGATTATTTACCAAAAGTACGTGCTTTATGCGACAAATACAATGCCGTTTTAATCTTCGATGAAGTTCAATGCGGTATGGGTCGTACTGGTACATTCTTTGGTTGTCAACAATTTGGTGTAAAACCAGATATTGTAACACTCGCTAAAGGTCTCGCTGGTGGTGTACCAATCGGTGCTTTCATGGCTACAGACAAAGTTGCTAATGCATTCCACGCTGGAGACCATGGTTCTACATTCGGTGGTAATCCTCTTGCTTGTGCAGCTTCTTGCGTTGTTTTAGACGCTTTAATTGATGGCAATCTCATGGAAAATGCCAAAGAAATCGGTGCTTATCTTCAATCTAAATTTGAAGAATACAAAGCAAAATATCCAAATTTAATCAAAGAAGTTCGTGGACGTGGTTTAATTTTAGGCATGGAACTTACTCGTCCTGGCCGTGAAATTGCCAACGAATGTTTAGATTATGGTGCAATCATCAACTGCACTGCTGGCAATGTACTTCGCTTTGTACCACCACTTAATATCACAAAAGCTCATGTTGACGAATTAATTTCTATTTTAGATAAAGTATTACCAAAATACGCTTAAAACTTAACGAGGAGGAAATATTCATGCTAAAAGGCAAAGATTTATTATCTATACATGATTTAACTTCTGATGAAGTTATGGAAATTTTAAATTTAGCTCATGAATTAAAAGCTAAACAAAAAGCTGGTATTGAACATCACATTTTAAAAGGTAAAACTCTCGGTATGATTTTTGAAAAATCTTCTACTCGTACTCGTGTTTCCTTTGAAGTTGGTATGTATCAATTAGGCGGACAAGCATTATTCTTATCCAACCGTGACCTTCAAATCGGTCGTGGCGAACCAATTAAAGATACTGCTCGTGTTCTTTCTCGTTATCTTGATGGTGTAATGATTCGTACTTTCGGTCATGAGATTGTTGAAGAATTTGCTCAATATGCTAGCATTCCTGTAATCAACGCACTCACAGACTTACTTCACCCTTGCCAAGCACTCACAGACCTTTTAACTGCTCAAGAACATAAAGGCAAAGATTTAAAAGGCTTGAAAATGGCTTATATTGGCGATGGTAACAATATGACTCATTCCTTAATGTATGCTTGTGCTAAAGTTGGTATGAACTTTGCTAGTGCTAGTCCAAAAGGCTATGAACCAAATGCTCAAGTAGTAGCTAATGCTAAACTTGATGCTGCACAATCTGGTTCTACTATTGAAATCTTAAATGACCCATTTGAAGCTGCTAAAGATGCAGATATTTTATATACTGATGTTTGGGCAAGCATGGGACAAGAAGCTGAACATGATGAACGTGTAAAAATCTTCAAAGATTATCAAATCAATAATGAACTTCTCAGCGTAGCTGATAAACGCGCTATTGTAATGCATTGTCTTCCTGCTCATCGCGGTGAAGAAATCGCTGAAGATGTTCTTGAAAAGAATGCAAATGTTATTTTTGATGAAGCAGAAAATCGTCTTCACACACAAAAAGCAATTATGGCTCTTTTAATGGGCTGATAAATCTGTTAATATATCTAATAGCCATACATAAATATGACTATTTAAAAATCGTAATTTAAGGAGTTGTAATTTAAATGGAAAATATTAAAAAAGTAGTTCTTGCTTACTCTGGTGGTCTTGATACTTCCGTTATCATTCCATGGCTCAAAGAAAACTATAATGGTTGCGAAGTTATCGCTGTTTGTGCTGATATCGGACAGGGTGACGAATTAAATGTTGTTCATGACAAAGCTTTAAAATCTGGTGCTTCTAAAGTTTATATTGAACATTTAACAGAAGACTTCGTAGAAAACTATGTATTCCCAACTTTAAAAGCTAGTGCTGTTTATGAAGGTAAATATCTTTTAGGTACTTCCTTTGCTCGTCCACTTATCGCAAAACGCCTTGTTGAAATCGCTAAAGAAGAAGGCGCTGATGCTATTGCTCATGGTGCTACTGGTAAAGGTAATGACCAGGTTCGTTTCGAACTTTCTGTAAAAGCTCTTGCTCCAAACATCAAATTAATCGCTCCATGGCGTGAATGGGAACTTCGTTCTCGTGAACAAGAAATTGCTTATGCTGAAAAACATGGTATTCCAATCGCTACAGAAAACAAAACTTATTCCATGGATAGAAATATCTGGCACTTAAGCCATGAAGGTTCTGACCTTGAAGATCCTTGGAACGCTCCAAAAAATAGCATGTACTTAATCAGCAAAGCTCCTGAAAATGCTCCTGATGAAGCTGAATATGTAACAATTGACTTTGAAAAAGGTATTCCTGTTGCTGTAAATGGTGAAAAACTTGCTCCTGTTGCACTTCTTGAAAAATTAAATGAAATCGGTGCTAAAAATGGTGTAGGTATCACAGATATCGTAGAAAACCGTCTTGTTGGTATGAAATCCCGTGGCGTATATGAAAACCCAGGCGGAGCTATCTTATATGCTGCTCATCAAGAACTTGAATATCTTTGCCTTGACCGTCAAACTCTCCATTACAAAGAAACAGTTGCTATCAAATATGCTGAACTCGTTTATGATGGTATGTGGTTCTCCCAACTTCGTGAAGCTCTTGCAGCATTCGTTGATGCAACTCAAGAAACAGTTACTGGTACTGTTAAACTTAAACTTTATAAAGGTAATATTTGCCCAGCTGGTGCAAAATCTCCATACTCCCTCTACAGCCAAGAATTCGTAACATTTGAAGAAGACGATGTTTACAACCAAGCAGATGCTACTGGATTCATCAACCTCTTTGGTCTTCCACTCAAAGTTCGTGCATTAATGAAAGAACAAGCAGGTTTAAAATAATGGCTGAACAAATGTGGGGCGGTAGATTCGCCAAATCTACAGATGAAATGATCAATGAATTTCAGGCTTCTATTAACTTTGACAAACGCATGTATCATGAAGATATAGCTGGTAGCATAGCTCATGCTACCATGCTTTGCAAAGTTGGTATTTTGACTGAAGAAGATAAAAATAATATCATCTCCGGCTTAAAAAATATTTTAGCTAAAATTGAACAAGGTGATTTTAATTTTTCTGTTGACCTTGAAGATATTCATATGAATATTGAAAAACGTCTTACAGAAGCTATCGGTGAAGCTGGCGGTCGTCTTCACACTGCTAGAAGCCGTAATGACCAAGTAGCACTTGATACCCATATGTATGTACGTCGTGAAACAGTTGAAGTTATTAATTTAATCAAAGAATTACAGACTGCTTTAACTGAAACAGCTACAAAATACAAAGATGTAATCATGCCTGGTTATACTCACCTTCAACGTGCACAGCCTATTTTATTCTCTCATCATATGATGGCATATTTCTCCATGCTCAGCCGTGACTTCTCCCGTTTCAAAGGTGTTTATGAACGCTGTGATATTATGCCACTTGGTGCTGGTGCTCTTGCTGGTACAACTTTCCCTATTGATCGTGAATTCGTTGCTAAACAGCTCAATTTTGATGCTATTTATGCAAACAGCTTAGATGCTGTAAGTGATAGAGATTACATCATGGAATTTTTATCCGCAGCTTCTATTCTCATGATTCACTTAAGCCGTATCAGCGAAGAAATCATCTTCTGGTGCTCTCGTGAATTCTCTTTCGTAGAATTAGATGATGCTCATTGCACTGGTTCTAGTATGATGCCACAGAAAAAAAATCCTGACGTATCCGAACTTGTTCGCGGTAAAACAGGTCGTGTAATTGGTCATTTGATGGCTATGCTTACAACTGTAAAAGGTTTACCTCTTGCTTATAATAAAGATTTACAAGAAGATAAAGAAGGTTTATTTGACGCTATTGATACTATCAAATTCAGCCTTGCTGTATATGCTCAATTAATCCGTGGCATGAAAGTTAGAAAAGATGTAATGCTTAAAGCTGTTCGTGAAGACTTCTCTAATGCTACTGACCTTGCTGATTATCTTGTAAAAAAAGGTATGCCATTTAGAAAAGCTCATAGTGTATCTGGTCATGCTGTTCATTACTGCATCGAAAATAATAAATGGCTTGAAGATTTAACTATGGACGAATTCAAACAGATGTCTGATTTATTTGAAGAAGATATCTATGAAGCTATTGCACCAGAAACTTGCGTTAAAAACCGCAATTCCTACGGTGGAACATCTTATAGCCAAGTAGATATGCAACTTGCTCTTGCTGATAAAATCTTAGCTCAAGAACAAGCTCAATTAGATATCTACAAAGATAAACAAATTAAACTTTAATATCTTTAAATATAGAAAGCACGCAAATTCTATAGATTTGCGTGCTTTTTCTTT